>Ga0126342_10006328_pt1 | contig 20962 bp, 21 predicted proteins | sample Cyp1metagenome_FD_92528 | JGI IMG/M metagenome (GOLD analysis project Ga0126342, IMG submission 92528) | Coral microbial communities from Lord Howe Island, Old Settlement Bay, Australia - Cyphastrea 1 metagenome | ecosystem: Host-associated > Invertebrates > Cnidaria > Coral ...
AATGTATAATAATGTATAATAATGTATAATAATGTATAATAATGTATAATAATGTATAATAATGTATAATAATGTATAATAATGTATAATAATGTATAATAATGTATAATAATGTATAATAATCATCCAGAAATGATATTGACCATATAATACCACATAACAGTGGATATGGAGTTTTAGCAACATAAACTTGGATTTCAAGCGGCAAAACGGGGACTAGCTGTTGATTGAGCAACATGGGGATGACTCGTAGATGGGTCTCACCATGTTTCAACCAGCATCAATAGACATGTTTGCTTTGAAACTAAACAAGTGGTTTGTTTCTTTTAGTAATAGATCATCCTTTTTTTTCCGATTTGATCCCACGTGTGTAAAGGGATGAACCAATGGAATGCCATTTTCTCACCTGAATCATGTCCAATTGAGTAAAGGATATAAAGGTCACTGAAAAAAGAGCCCACAAACTAGTAGAATCGAAAGCATCCCACCTCCACTGGCACATACTTCCAAAATCTTCTAAATGTGTGTTCACAACATACATATGTGCATTGGTTTGTGTAATAGACATGCATTTACATATTTACATATTTGTATATATATATATATATATATTACACAGATCAGACAGATTTAATGACATTGCATTGCATTGCATTGCATTGCACTACATGTATATATTTATACATGTATACATGTATATGTATATATATATATACACATATATACACACATATACATACACACATATACATACACACATATACATACACACATATACATACATATATATACACATATGTATGTATATATATATATATACATGTGTGCATGCATATGATTAGATTACATTATCTATATAGGTAGATATAGATGAATGGACAGATAGACGGAAGCCAGAATGGAGAGATCTGTGTGGCCTTTGATTAAAATTCTGTGAAATCATGCCATGATTTGGAGGTTTTGAGGCACGTCACGATTTCCAATGTTGACACCCATAGCTGCGCATATTTTGACTGTTAACTTGGTTGATTCCGATTCTCTCAAATGTTTTCAAGACATTTTGGGAAACAGACCTGGCATTCTTGCATTTTTTTCGCTAGTTGTTCTGTTGCCACTGAATCACATAAGTATTAGTCTAGCCTTAGATACCCTATATTTAACTACACTTACATGTGTGTTATGGTGTGCGATCTATTTTTTACTACCAACCCCATTCCTGCCCAGGAGGCAGTCGAGGTGGTGCAGGTGCAGTTGATGGTTTCGCCTCTAACCTTAGTGGGATAACACTTGGGATTAATAGGATCAATGGGGATTAATAGGATTCCATTATTGTGATGATTGGGATCAATAACTTGGGACAGGAATCAGTCCCAATGATTTTCTGCGTTGTCGTGAAGGAACGCAAAGGGAAGAGAAAGAAACCTGAAGGGAAGGACAAGGGCAAGGCGCGCTGATGTTTGTTCTTATACTTTGTCTAACGGCCCTAGGGCAAGTCTCATCTTTCTTGCATATGGAAAGCGCGAAAGTCATGGCTGAACATATTTTATCAGATTTCGTTTTTCTTGTTGGTGAAATCCCCACATGCGTTGATCACCGTGCGAGTATTTAATGGTCGACATTTCCATTCTCAATGATTGAACCTACAGATATGTTTGGCATCAGATTTCCTGATTTTATTTTGGTTGAAGCCTCAACTTGGCGGGTGAAACATCGTTTGTGCTTTGGTTAAACCCTGGTTTTTGCTTGGTTAGCTTGGTTAACCCATTTTTCCCAACGTTGGTGAAACCTTGAGCTACCAACGCAACGTGCCCTCGGCTCAAGCAGCGCCTTTTTGCTCCATGGCTCCCAAGTGCTGTTGGACGGATGCTCTGAATGTGGCAGCCAGAGTGGAGGAGAAGGGTGTCCAGACTCCAGACAGTATTGAGTTCATGTAGGAGTTATTTAAGGGATTTACCATGAAAAATACCAAGCTAAGACCATGGGATTATAGTATTGGATGACATAAATCTACTGAAAATATTCCTTTGATATAGTTGTTTCATATTACATTGGCTATATCATCGGACATATCGGTTTAGGGTGGTTCATAGGGCATAGGGTTTAGGGTCAAGAATACCAACATAACCTTCTGGATTACTGAGACTCTCACCTGGAGCAATGTGACTCGATGATGATCATCAAATAGTAGCAGCTTAAATGAGGTTTAACATCATCCAATGATTTGTTGACAATGAAGATAACATGTGTACCTCGTTGTTTTTTCCGGTCTTATGTTTACCACATAAGATTATTTGATATGCTGGTTGCTGGCATACAGTACCCAATTCTACCAAGCCTTGTGGTGTAATAAATCACAAAGAAACTTTGGAGCTCCTGATTGGCAATTCGCTCCGAGGTTTGCAGAAGAGCATCATTCAGCAACTCGACTGCACCTCCATGTCGGGCTCGAACTACCAGATACAAATGGGGTTCTAAATAGCGATAGCTGGAGTTTCTCCCAAACTTGTTGGTTCGATTAAGGCCATATTGCCCGGGTACCACGACTCATAGCAGGGTACCATCCCGCGTTGACCTGTAGTGCTTCGATGCATGTGGGTCACCTGGGTCACCTTCCCCTTACTGCAGCAATGTGATGTTTACGTTTCCCAGATCATGATAACCAGTTGGATTACACTCCCGATATACAACTGGTATATGAACCATGCCTCGTCACTTATAACTCCAGTCGTGTATCTGAGATGGTCACCCAGGGGTCAGGTACAGCACCGCCATCACTGCATGCGCCGCAGCTGATCTGTGGCAGAACTCATTGCGCCTCTTCTTGGAGAGGAACTTACAACCAGACACATGGCGTTTCGACAGGAACCATTTTTTAGTTCTTCCATTTATTGGAGATCCACCCGATTCAGCGGGTTTTTGGTTGAAAAGGTGGCACTTCAGTGTTGATCATGGTTGATCCAGATCTAACCATTCTAATCCCAAGTTCATCAGCTTCTTCCAATTTCCTTATCGCGAGGACATGATGGGACATGATGGGACCATTTCGCCCAGGACACGATTTCCTGCAACGCAGCCCTCAATGGGTGCAGCCGCAGCCGGCAGTGGCAGGATCCCACTGAAAGTGCCACGTCATGGACAGCTGGATAAAGGGATAGAATGGGGATATAGATGGGGATAGTTGGTTATTTGTGGGATAGATCTTCACAAATGGGGATGAGTATCCCCATAGTCACCTTCATAACATTTCATAACAGAAGGCATAGTGACTATAGTGGATTGTACCCCTTGACCAGGAGGCTGTTGAGATGCTGGTGGCCATGCCTTCGAGACACCTCAGGAGATATGTGTCTGCATCCTTTGCAACGGACAACGTTGGTTTGTACACAACCCCCTAAGTTTTGGTAAAATGGAAAAGCCCACCGGTTCCTGCTAATGTTCCTTTAGATTCATCAAACATCATCGAACAGATATACAGAGATCCTGAAAGTTTGTGGCCTGATTCCCAAAAGGTTTGAAACAGAGAAACGTGCCGATGACCAGCCCCTCCCAACAAAGTCAACATGTCGGTGCAGCAGCATGACCTTTGGGTGTCCATCTTTCATCCCTGGGAACCACAAATGTTGACACATCGCCTGTGTTTGAAAAAGGAGCAACATCATCACTGTGAATACCATGATCTTCGGTGTCCAGGGTCGTTTCTGGCCTTCCGCCCAAAAGCTTCTGCACGATGTTCAAGAAGACAAGCTGCAAACTGATTTGAGCCGCTGCAAAACATGGTGGATTTGGGATGTGGATACAATCTGTATATCCAAAACATGGTGGATGCAACTGGTCCAACTATTTCAGACGGGGATCTCACCAGTGTGGATGGGGTATTCAATGGCAAACATGAGGCTTGAATCACTGAAACAGAGTGATTCAACCAGCAAAAAAGTGGGACATAGATCATCAAAGATCGGGGCAAGAACCAGCTAAAAGGGGGGTTCAACGCATGTGAGCAGCCACTCTCAACTAAAGAATGTTGAATACAACAAACAAGTAATGGGAGATAGCTATCGAAGGTTGGTTTGCCCAAAAATAGTTGATGCAACCAACAAGCATGGAGAAAACAGGCGGACACAAGCAGGAACACAGCGGGGTGCACGCAACCCAAAAAAAGGAGGAAATGGATGTCAAATAGACGGACCATCATTTATGCAACAAAGCCATCCACTTTTAAATTAGATTTATGTAGTAAAGCATAATATTTGAGGGGTCTGAGCATCTCAAACCCTCCATATCCCTCAGGATCAGCTACAACACCAGCATGAAGCTCTTCGACTGGCAGAGAAGCCTCGATCTCTTAGAACAGATGCGATTGCGCCTGGTGCGTTCTGACAGCAGTAGCTACATTGCCAATTTGAACGCCGCAGATCCTGAGATTAAACTGAGTGGCTGATATCGCTATGCGATCATGGCGGCTGGTGAATTGGTTTTTTTTTAATGTTTTTATGTGTGTTCATGTGGTTGATATTGATGTGATATTCTGTCGATATTGATTTCACATTTTTTATAGTATTATCTTAATCCATTCTTGGTGGACAAAGATGTTCAACACCGCAGTTGCCCATTCGACCATCCATCACTATCCAACGAGGAAACAAAGTCCTGGGCGATCCTCCTCCAACTGGTGGCCCGACAAGAACTTCACAACGAGCTGACCATGAAGAATGCGCTCATCAGTGCCCTGACAGATCCTTGGATGTTTTCATTTGCAATTGAGTCTGATAGACTTTGAGTGGGTGAAGTTCTATTCACATAGACATATTACATATTATTAATAATATAGATATTACATATTACATATTACATATTCACACAGATATATAGACATAAAGGATAATCAAGGAGCAAATATGTGTTCCCATAATTTGCCATAGATTGCATATGGATTGATCCCAACTTGAGATGGATTGACCAAGCCTTTTTGTTACTCGAATATGTGAGGCCACACAAAACATGGTATCAGCGCATATGGGCTTAGAACCTCTGTGGAATTGAACATCTGTATATTGCGAAGTGAATCATACAGAATCAACAAAGAATGCAGATGTTCCTCCACAACGACTTTGGGATCTTAGACAACCAATATCAGGATAGGAAACCTGAACTGACAATGGCCAACTGGTAAGATGGGTCAATCTTACCAGTTGATTAGCAAACTTGGGGCACCGTGGCTCCAATCATGGCAAGCCATTCTACTTCGGGCCCCCCAACCACATCCATCTACCAACCACCGACCGGTGAAACAACCGGTGTCACGACCGCTATCAAGCACCGAGCAGCCATACTCCCAGCATGTTCCGTTGCATCACCTTTTGACGGATGATGTGCCTTTCTTACAATCCACACTTTTGTTGGTTTAACTGGTGAAAAAACCCTTTCATTGCTGCGTTATGTCCTCATGTTCGTTGAATCCCCATTGCTAGTTGTAGACCCCACGTCTTCTGTTTCCAAATTTTGTTTGGTTTCTCCATTTCTTCCCATATTCGCTACTTCAAACATCTTCAAACCCTTATTTTGGCCAGATTTCCCAAGGCCTGGCCGTACGCCCTGCATTTGCTCCACGGGCAGCCGGATCTGGTGACGTTCAACGCCAGCATCGCCGCAGTGGCCGCTGTCGCCTGGGACAAAACGCTGCAACTGCTGCGGGAGTTGAAAGCAACGATGCAAGGAGCGGTGGGGACTGGGACTGGGACTCCTGGTTGACATGGCTGATGTTGGTTAACCCCAGATTTTTTAAGTGTGGATATTGTAGATATCCCAGAAATATCCCATATTATTACTGGGATATAGAATATATATAGTATAATTTGGTATTGTATATCCAGTTACAATGGCTTTGAACATGGGGATTTCGTAAGTCATGGTCAACCAGTGGCCCACAGTGGGTTTCAATACTAACTCATGGTCATACAGTAATACATGACTGACTTTTTCATGATTTGGGGTTGCAACCCCAGGACTCAGGAAATACGCCCTTTGCTGGTTGTCATGGCTGTTGTGAAAAAATATGGATGGCTAACCAACATTCGAATCATGGGAATCCATGGTGTTTTTTCTGGGATTTTGTTCATGGGACAGGGATGACCTGGTAATCTCGCAGTGGAGAATGGCCATGGGGATATGGGGCACGGGGCCCCCAGCTATGTGTTCTATTACCAGCTCTGGTAACATGGTTTCAGCGATTGGCAGTGAATAGGGACAAATAGGCATGAAACAGACATAAAACAATAGATTACTTGTAAAACAATAGATTACAATTATGTTGGATAACAACAGACATAAAACCATAGGTTGTTATGGTTGTTAACCAGTCATCAACGCTATGGTTGTCACATTGTAACATGGTGCGGTTTGGTGCTTGGGGATCTCACTGCTTTGCAGCAGTGTATTCCCATGAGTCATCATGAAAAGCTGCTGAAATCCCCCAAATCACTTATATTTCGGGCCAGGTCTTATATTTAGTGGAGATTGTTGATGATTGTTGAGTGTTTAGGTGGTTGGAAGGAAGTTTGCCATTGGCATCCTGGATGTACCACCTTCAACCTGTTCGTGCTTCTCTCTGTCTCATGAATATATTGGTGTTTCTTCCGTATTGATGCCGATGGTATGCCCTTGGTGACACCTTCTTGTTACCAAACATGGCGTGGAGCATCTCCCAGACAGACAATGACAATGGACCTATTGGAAATGGGAAGATTCCACTACCTTCAACCAAATTCCCCTACCGGGTAGGTGGAAGATCCCCAGATCAAAGTGATTCCTAGGACACAAGCGAATTGCAGACACATGAGGATTTTCTTTGCAAAATTGTTGGTGTGAGGCCGAACATCCCAAAGAATGTTTCGAGTATCTTAGAATTGAAGGAGACTTTGACAGGAAATCCATAGAGATCCCAACAGATGTAGACATTAGATGACATTAGATGGTGAAAGCTGTTGTTTTCTAGGAACTGCCATCAGCTACACCTCTGCCATGTGCCAAAATTGGCAGAGTGCTTGGCAGTTGCTTGAAGAGGCACCGGAAGTGGCTCAAAGGTTTGGTCGGTCCATTGACCCTTTGGACATGGCCATGAACCTGCAATCATAATGAAAAGTGGTGCATGAAAGACAAGCATGTTCCCGTGCTAAAGTAGTGTCACTCTTCAACGGCATTCTTTACATTGTTGTAAGACTCTTTCATGAAGCACGCGAACGTAAGACAGTCTGTGATAAACAGACTCTCTTTTCAGAGGCACAACTCTTCTATCGGATATATTTGTGGACACTGCAAGACACTCTCGTAGGATCTCGTAGGACATTCTCGCTTGACCCTTTCGTGGGACATGCTCGTTGGACACTCTTGTGAGACACTTTCTTTGCAGGACACTTATGAGACCGTGTTCTAGACACTCCTCAAGAGTTGGTCTCTTGGGTGACACACTTGTGAGGGACTTTTCTGAATGAAACACAGTTGCAGGACACTTTCGTGGGCTACTGACATGGGACACTTGCCGGAAACCCTTGTAAGGCACTTTGTGTAACAATCCTGTCACACACTCTTATCCGACATTCTTGTGCGAGACTTTTACAAGACACTCTTGTTTGACACTTGTGGGACACTCTTGGACGATACTTTTGTAAGACAGTTTTACCTTTCAGGCCTTGTGAGACACTCCTGTGTGACGTTCTTACAAGACGCTCTTGTGGGGCATTTCTGCATGACACTCTTCCGAGTTCAGCCTGAACCGGCAAATGCAGAATGCTTACACCGGGGTTTGCGGTTGATCAGCCATCCAGCCAATCAAAAGTTGACATTCCGCAGAAGCGTCATGGGAAACCTCGTTTTTATTGCCATGACTGTAATGTTTTCATGTTTACTCAAATGATCCAAAGAAATCGCCATCCGCAATTCACCCGTGGCTCCTCAGGCACGACAGATATCTCAAGACAATTCGATCATGCGCAATGCAGCTATCAGCGCTGCGGAAGAAGGACGTCCTCTTTAGATGGCGACAAAAAGGGAGTTCCATCTAGGGCAACCCGCTGGAAATTGTAAATTTGGGGTCAAAATGTGGGCCAAAATCATGTCTTTCGCGTGCGAATCTTGTAGGATTTTGGGCCACCAAATTTGATTCCCATTGAAAATTGATATGCCTGAAAACCACTCACCACCGGCCACATGATTTTGGGTCCTATGGTCTCAGACCTGGGGAAAATTGGAGGAGGCCATTGGCAAGAAGCCCTTTCTGCGATGGCCAGTTGCTGGACCAGGGATGTGATTTCTTACAATGCCATCATCAGTGCATGTGAGAAAGGACATCGTTGGGCTGGCGCCATGCACTTTGGCGCCATCAGTGATGTTTTGGTTGGTGAAACCCTTTTTACGGGCAAAACAACTACAATAGTTCCTGCGAATTTCTGCTGGTTCTTATATTCTTGCAAGGTGAAACACACTGCAATGGATGCAGCTAGGAAAAGACCTTTGCCACATCAACTGGCAACACCTCAAAACCATGGACCCCTTGAAATTGGATGGTCCTGGGACCTCAAAAAATTGCGATCGAAATGTGTGGGTCAAACAGGAAAACACCAGTTGATTCATCCATTGGTTCAACTCCCAATTTGGTACCCCTCCTCCACTAAAAATCACATGTTTCTTGGTGAACTCCCTATGTTGATTCTTGTTGATTAAGAATTCGATATCCTCTGCGTCTATCACACCTTGGTAAAAATTGCAGCATGCTTCGTTGAAGTGGGTGCTGCCAAATGGTGTTTGGTGTTTGATGGTTAGTAAAATGGCGAGGCTATACTTGTTGCTTTGACAGATTTTTGTCTGTTCCAAATGTGGTTGGATTGATTCTAGTGTTTGTGTTACGGTGACTATGCCCTAATACAATATGGTAATCCATATCACCCAGCAAGTAAGTGAAGGGATGATAGTTTGCCAAGTGATTGATTTCGTGCATATCCTGATACATCTATCCAAGAGAGAGAGAGAGAGAGTGTGTGTGAGTGTTTAGATGTGTTTAGACATATTTATTTTAATGTTTGCAGAAGCGGGTATGATCTAAAGAAAGGACCGTATCGCAGGGAATCTGGTCCTATCGGTCCTATCTTTTTGAACCCTGAGGTGTTTCTTTGATGGCATCGTGTTTCAAGAGATCAGACCCAGCACCATCAGTTTCAACTCATCCCTGAGCGCGTGTGACGCTTGGGCGGAACGGGTAGTGGCCCCTTGTGCCTCCGTGAAAATGGGAATCTGAGCTGCCAAATATGGCGATTCAATCAACAAAAATGGTAATTTAGTATGATTTAAATCAACAAAGATATGCATCTTGGTGACTTGGAAGCGGAAAATCACAAAGCATGTGCTGTTTGTGTTCGCCGATTACCAAGTTTGAATCCAATGGTCAGCAAGGTAAGCAAGGTCAGCAAGTTGGATTGTCTCAATGCAATGAGGAGCTTATGGGATGTAAGAGATCAGGTGGTCAGTTTTGAGGGCTTCAAACGCATTTTGGTTTTGTTGACCCTCTGTCCCTATTGCCCGTGGTTCGCAAAATACCTATTATTCTATAGCTGGTTGAAAAATTTAACTTGGCTCAGATAAAGTACCTATAGCTATCCCCGTTGGTTGGTCATAGCCCCATGATGGTTGCAATTCTTTTGCACCATCCTTTACGGAATCTAAGGAGAAGAGCGGCATGTGGCAAACAGCATTCCAGCAACTGACCTCGACGTCCTCACATTGTGACCTTTCCCTCGGCGTGGTCACGTTCAACGCCACGCTTTCGGCCTGTGAAAAGGGCCGGGAGTGGCACGGGGCGGTGCAACAACTGCAGCAAATGGAGTTACTGGGCCGCAGTTCAGATAAATTGAATGACCATAAATGACCATAAATGACAGTAAATGACCGTAAATGACCGTAAATGACCGTAAATGACCATAAATGACCACAACAACAGGGACAACCACCAACAATATTGATTACTTTTAATTAATTGACCACAAAAAGTTGATTTTCCAGATGGTTTAACAGGTCAGGAATTTACCAACAGTGGGTATGGTACAGCGATGGGCGTCCCTGCCATTGGTAGATACATGGAGACCATCATGGATTATTGGGCTCCAGAGGCCTGTTTCATGGGGAATGACGTGTATATTAATCACCTTGGTGGTTTCAATTCATAAGGATAAATCCCATCCTATGGTTGTTAATCAGATACCTGCATCATGTTCAGGCTCTTGTGGCTTCTCTTGTTTGTTAAACTCTCACTGTTGTTAAAATCACTTAAGTTTTATGTCCATCCAAGTTCTCTCCAACCCTAAACCCATCCCATCCCCAAAAGCAGAACCAACAATAAACCCTGGGGATGGCTCATTAGTACCACATCCACCATCATAAACCATCCCCAATTGGGATTTATTATTAGGCATATATATATATATAAGTGTATCCCCAGGATGGCCCTTCTGCAAAAAAACGCCATCAGCTCCAGCGCCGTTTTGGCCGCGCTCTGCCGCTGCCTGCAGTGGCCTTCGGCGCTGCGCCGTTGCCGGCGCCTCGAGGGCGGCATCGATGCAGCGCTGGGGAGCTGCGAATTGGCCGATGCCCCGGGGCAGTGGCCGCAGTGGCCTGTGACGCTGCTTGGGAATGGAGAAAAAGAAGAAAAAAGAGGATGAAAACCAGGTGGTTGGATAAATTCTGAGAGTGTTTGCGATGTCAGTAGGTTCCAATATCTTTTGGGGTGCTATTTTCCTTATGAAAGATCATGATGGATCATGACTCATGACAATAAATTGACTGATACTATGTGTTTCAAGGGGTTCATGACTGTCATACATCTAAGAAGCAATGAACCATTGTACATTTAACCACAATGGCAAGCTCAAAGAGAAGATGCCCCCTGGTGCCCATGTGGTGCCCCTGAGCGCTCAAAGCACTTCAGCCAGGAAAAGAAGAAAAAGGTGAAGCATGAAACTTGGATGAATCACACAGAGCCGTAAAGGAGCCGTAAAGGAGCCGTAAAGGAGCCGTAAAGGAGCCGTAAAGGAGCCGTAAAGGAGCCGTAAAGGAGCCGTAAAGGAGCCGTAAAGGAGCCGTAAAGCACTGGGTCTCTGTCCCATGGTGCATCAGTTAATATGGCTGGGAAGGTTGAGGACACAATCTTGAATGCTTATCTTGTAAGGATGATCTCTGACGTGGATGTATGGTTAATATGGTTAGTAATGGGATGATAAGCAGTTTTTTTAAACATTGCCCATACAACATTGGAATGATGTGCAGGTCAGAAACACGATGAGACATGGATTATTGAAGATAGGTTGGAAACATACCCAACTTACAAATGATTGATCTCAACTTTAGGAATCCCGGCATTGAAAGCAAGTGTGTTTCTGCGCTGAGGAGTTTACCGCAGGACAGTTCGTCCGAGTTGTTACTCGGCTATGCAACTGGAAGTTGGTTTCAAACTGGTTCCATCCATGTACCCTAAATCATTCAGCCCATGAATATATATATATATATAATTTATATATACATATACATATATTATTATATATATAATTATATATATATATATATTCTGATTTAATTGTCCCATTGAACTTGCAGTTTTGCCGTGATTGCTTAGTTTCTTTAGTTTCCCATCATTCGTTAATCCATTATTCAGCCATCGAGTGGGATGGGTCCTTATGCAAATCACGTCGCGACGTTAACTATCGTCAACATCTCCAGGGTGCACCGTGGTTTTCATGATCTTCTCCGACCCAACAAATCAAGGCATATCAAGCTAATATATCATTGTTTGTCAGCAAGAATCCCAAAATTTCCCAGAAACTGATGGTTGGTAGCCCCCAAGTGGGGGTCCGGCATCGCCATCTAGGTAGGTCTGAAAGCGAAAGGCGAGCTGAACGGCAAGGTTGGCTTGCTCATCGAGTGGGACGAGGTGGGACTCTGCCTTTCCTATCTTTCCTGTGAACAAAACGGGTCAACAAATCAAACCACAGATCTTGATAGTTATATGGCATAGTTGTCAAATCAAACCATATAACTATCTATCTATCACAAATCAAACCAATTAGCCATCAACAAATCTTGTTTAGTGGCAATCCATAGATGGCATAGATTCGTTCAGGCCATTGGTATCCATTTGTTGGGCCTATATCCCCTTTTTTGTCGCTGGTGACTGCGGTTGCCGAATGCCGAATGCAACAGATTTCTTGACCTCCAACTAGCTTGTTTTGGTCCTATGGTCATGTTCAGTGATAGCCATCATTTTGCATGGTTAATTAGCCATCAAAATATGGATTTAACATGGATTTAGCATGGATTTTACACGAATTTAACCATGAAAACATATGATTTTTCTATCCGATTTGATACCTTCAGGTCCCCTGAACGGCCAGGGCAATGGCTATTGGAAGGTGCGGATGGAGGATGGCACCGGCAAGGCCTTCCGACCGGCCACTGGGCGCCCAGTGGATCCAGTGGCTATCACAGGTCACTAAGCCATCGGAAATGGATGTTGATGGATTAAGGGTTACAAGTGGTGGGTTCTAGCAAATTTGTGTGTTTTCCAGATTAAGAAAAGGTGTGTAACTGTCAAAATATATAAATGTCATGTTGTTGATGAGTTTGATCTCCCATTCTATCCCCATTCCATTGACATGATACCAGTGTCGTCCCCATTCTCATTGCTTCACCACTGTATCGCAAACTACCGGCATAAAACCAATTGCATATCCATGATTTGATACCCACTATGGTTCAACCAAATTCAAGCTGATTTCCAGCAAGCCTTTTCTCATTTTATATCCCATTATTTATTGCTAGATATTGCTACACTCCTGCTGAAATTCCCATGAAATCCCATTGGAATCCCTAATTGGATTCCTGGTGACCGAGGCCAATCTGGAGCCACACAAGGCGGAGCCGCCCAAGAGCGAGGATGGCCCTGTGGTGCGTCACTGGGCATCACGTGGAATCCGCTGCCTTGGCTTTGGGGAGAAATACTTGAAGTATTTTAAGATATTTTAAGTATATAACATTATAGCATGGCATATTGAATTGGAGGGTCACAATACATATACATTCGATTGATACATAGATGTTTCTTGTTAGTATGATTTGTACTAGTTATATAAGTTATTTCCATCGATTGGCATGTTATATGCGTACTCATTTTCTCTTTAGATGTGGGTAAATAGATGGGTTCTAGGTGCAATGGCTTAGCGATGTGCCCTCAAGAAGGAGGGCCTCCATCACTAGTTCAGCTGTGAATGATGTTGTTGCACCCTAATCAACCCGTTCCAGTCTCGCCAGAGTTGAAAGGAGTTGTACAACGACAAATTTACAGACTTATTATTCCTGGTAATAATGTGTATACATACATGCGTGTATATATATATATACATAGATATATAAATACGTGCATGTATAGATATTTTACATATATACATATATATATATGTACATATACAACCCACAACTCGCGTTCACTGGTACTGAAATGGAATCCCCCCATTTTTCCATGGCCAGTTTCACCAGAACAAGGCACGATTCCGCCGCCTCCACCAGATGAGCCGGCGCCGGCCACAGCAGCACGACAGGCCTGGGAGGCCTGGGGCTGGTGATTTTTTATGGATGTTAAATATAGAGAATATAGTGATGAAAGAAATATGATAAGATTTTATAATACTATATTATACTAGAAATACTGTTATGTCATGTTTTGTTCTCTTCATTTCCGAATGTCTTGAAAAGGTCTGAAGTATCCTACCTTGGATGCTCCCTTAACCCTTCATGGGGATGTCTCAAAACTGGGTTTCCTGAGTCGCCTGAAGGCGACCTGATGGAGATACATTCCGGAAAACGACCATGATTTTTTAAGGTTGCACCATCAGCAACTTAAATCGACCAACCATTTTTTGAACATGGCAAATCCGATGATCAAATTCAAATCACCATGGTTAAATCCTATCATATCACCATGGTTTTTCTCATAAATATTCCCAAATATCTCCCATTTTTCTGGTGGTTTCATGGTGGTTTTTCAGCGCCAGGAGGTGCCACCCGGTCCACCGGCTCCGCCCGGTCCACCGGCCAATGGAGTGAAGCCAAAGGACGGGGATTCGGAGGTTCCTGGGGAAAAAAACACCAGAAATATGTGGTTAAAATGTGGTGAAAACTATCAGTTTTACCCAACAAATATGGTTATACTATGGTTAAAACAAATATATGGTTAATATATGGTTGATATATGATAAGTAGCCGGCCTGGTAAACATACAAAAAGCTATTGAAGCCATGGCCCAGTCGAAATAGTGGATTTACCCAGCTATAAAATGGTGATATTCCATAGCTATGTTAGTTTAGCAGAGGGTATATGGATGAATAACTATTGGAAATTATTATTGTTTTTCTAAGATTCTAATAGATTCTAAAGAAAGTGCAAATATCGATAATTGTGTTGGTTGGCAAACCACATATCCAACAAAAATGGACAGTGGAAATGACATAAGCACCAATAAAACGGACGATATTTGGCGATATAACCAATAAACAAAGTCATTTTTCGAGGTTTTTTCCGAAGGGAAAACTGTTGGATTTTTTTTCGCAACGACCGAGTTTTTCACAAGAGCTGGGTGCATCCCCCTCCTGCTGTCACCGTTGGGGGATGCCCCTTAATTTTGGGTGAAGCGACAGGAGAAACTTGGGATTTTACCAGCAAACATGGCTCATATTGGTTGCAGATTTCAACCTGATGATTCAGACAAACTAGTTGAGGAATCATGGCTTTGGCCAAAAGAAGATGAAATGTCCCAACTATGGAAAGACCTGCATGCTGCGGAACCATTTTGTTCACCTTTTTTTGGGCCCACCTCATCATGTCGGCTCGCAGTCACCTTGGGTGCACAATGTGTTCATATTAGGTCTTTTCTGCCCGGAGGGGCAGTGAAAAATTTCATGCGGCCATGGCTTTTTGCCATGTTTTTGGCAACTACTTTCTCTGCACGACTAGAAGATGACGGCAACACGGGCACGGACGACGACTGGTCACCGGTGAAATTGGTCATCAATTCCAACAAGAAGCTTGGCGAAAATCAGATGCGTTCATCGGGGATTTAGGATGTTAATGGCAATGTGGGTCATCTGGCAATGTTATCAGAAGTCCCAAATTTTGATTGAGTCCATCCCCGTTCGTTTCGCTGATTCACATCATTTCCGATCCCCATGCCAGAATTCCTCCGCTCCCAGATCCCTACTTCCCGTTTCTCCCATCCTGACCTCACGATGCAGAAAGCTCTGGTGGAACCCAAAACTAGGCCTTGGAAGGTGATTTACCCTCTGGTAATTTAACATAGCTATTGAAAATGGCCATTTATAGTGGATTTACCCATTAAAAATGGTGATTTTCCATAGTTATGTTAGTTTACCAGAGGGTATCTATTGAAAATGGCCACTTCTTCGTGTCCACGCTAGTTTTCAGGTAAACCAAGTTTTTCCCTATGGATTGTCCATGGATATTCTGTGATATTTTCTCTGCCTATGTCCATCGAGGAAGTACCAAATGCCTTTGAAGATCCTCCTGGACTCGATGCGTGCCATTCGCTTCGCCAATTTCAGCGATGTGATCGTCGTGGTGGGTGGGGCGGATTCTCGTCCAAATGTTGTCGTCATTTCTAGTCATTTCTACACTGCCAACAAGAAGATTGGGGATATAACTGATATAACTGATATAACCCATAGAACTGGAGAGATGACTGGTGGTTTCGAACATGTGTTTGTATTTTTTCTGTTGAGTTTTTTAAGGATCGAAAGATTCGAAAGTGCGGGTTAAAACGACAGTGTTAAAAGAAAACCAGACAGGTGAGGTGAACCAAAATGGCCTTCTTGTAGCAAGTAACTGGGATCCAGTCTCACAGGACATGATGACACTTAGGAGGCTGCCCTCCTTAATTCATCAACTACTTGTTATTAATCTGGGGTTGACACTAGTGATAAGAAATATTGTTGATAGTTTCAAGCATGCGCAAAATCTTTAGAAACTTTAGCATTTGACCTCTAAGGATTCAGATCGAATTTACACCGACAACGACATGGTCTACATCGAGACGCCCTTCGAAAACTATGATTTGACGGGGCTATCGATGCTGTGGCACTATAGAGACTAATTGCCGGTTTCAGCTGTATGTTTTCCTCGTTTTCATTCTTCTGTCCGTCCGTACTGCATCTGGAAGGGTAGGATCTTAAGGTTTTTTCCGCTATGATTGGGGCCCTAGTTGGCCAATATATCAACCACAGTCAATTCAGAAGTTCAAGTTTAAGTGGTTTAAGTAGGTCTTACACAAGCAACAGTTCTTGATGGGTTGACCACCAAACTTAGGACAACACCCCTACGTCTTGGCCAATGTCTACCTCTACCTGCTGGACACCAGCACAGTAGGTGCTGGCTTTCCTGAAAAATTTCGCTCGCTGGGGAACGTCGAGCAGCAGGACTCCTGTGCGGCATGGTATTCCCCTTACCAACAAGTCATGGGGCTAGAGCCAATGGGGATATAATCGAATGAGTATCTGAGTATCTAGGATCAAGCTACCGAATCGCCCTCCCCTCTCGTTTTGGTGCTTCAAAGCAAAAGTTGATGTTCTGCTGATTTCCACATGTGTGGCTGGTAGAATTGGGGGAAAGCTGCGTTTGGGCCTTTTTTTCATTAATTGGGTACCCAATTCACATTTGTTCATTGGGAAAATATGGGTATGGATCAATACCGTGTCAATACCTATTAATACCATTTTTAGTGGGATGAACATCCATTTACCAGCTATTTTGATGTGAACTAAAGGTGTACTATTGGTTTTGACACACTGCCATATGGAAAAAGGATGATGAACTGAACTTCAGGGTCCCATTGTCAGAGCGATGCCAGGAGTATCGCGCCGTGAACCGTCCAGCCTCCAATATCTGTGCCTTCGGGCGAGGTGTTTTGGAGAAGTTCAAGACCAACTTCGATGAACAGCTCTCAAAGGATGAAGGCGATGACTTATCATGACTTATCCATAGAGTTATCCATATAAAGGTGGATGCAAAAATTCTATGGCTATGATAATATCGGAATTGAAGGTGGTCGATGGTTATGGAAAATCCTTGGGATGGGTTTCTCTGGTTGACAAAAATCGTCTCCCGATTGGCAGATGATGGCCCAGACATAACCTGCCTGTTGGTTTGCAATTTCTAGTCCCAAAAAAATCGGATGGTTGGAACCCCGACGAATTCTTTCAAATGCTGTGGAAAAGATTAAATCAGTGATCGTGAGCGTCCCACACATACCCTTTTTCATCCTTTTCCATGTGTTTTCCACGTCGAAATAGTGATCAACTCGGGATCAACTCTTCCATGGGGACGACCCACCAGGTCTGCAGTTCGAATTTGGCCAAAGTCCCAAAGGCTGGGTCGAAGGCATTCCATGAAGATCATTTTGACCACCTTTGCCATGGCCATGGATGCCATGGGTGAAGGAGAACCACCCCGAAATCACCCAAGATCAACGAAATCGGAAGGATTATAGCCAGTTTTGGTGTATCACAGGTTAATACTGGATTTTGAGTTCGGTATTTCCCAACAATCCTAACTTCCTTGATCAATGCACAGGGTTTGACCCCCTTGCCGCATAGCTGTATGAGCCTAGACCCACTTCTACCAGTTATAATCCAACTGTCCAGTTCTCCACAGACGAAATCCACTGCTTTTCTGCTGCGAAATGTCCATGTTCCCATTACCATCCCGGCACCAGCCGCTGAGGGGTGAAGCAAATCGAAGCCTTTGCGCAAAAGGTGACGGAACTTCGACCCCGCGTTGATCATGGTGAACCGGTGGATATCTACCAGACAGGACATCCGCGGAGGGTCTACTGGTCACTCAGCTGACAGATTGGGTTTGTAAAACCTGCAATAAACCAAAATAATTCCAAACTAAATATAGATCTAATGTGATCTAATCGCGAAAGGTATCCCTAGGGAAGACTGAGGACTACCTTGAGTTTGACTTTACGAAGCAACCCGGCCGGCCCACCTTATCCTTGAGCCATCACAATGAAACAGGCTTCGTTCGACCTTCCCCTCGTTTTTTTGTTCACACCAAAACGTGTTTCAGCATGTGTTTCTTTTTTTACAGCGTAGTTTGCAGTGATGCTTAGATTTTTTGAAGGTCAAAGCTTCACAAACGGCGCCAGTTGATTTTTTGACCTAGGGGAAGAGCACCGTTCGAATTTGTCCGCCTTCCCCCCACGATTCCACCCTCATTCTGGGAGGGTCACCAGCATCAAAGTCATCCAGGCTACCCAGCACCAACACAGCAAAAAGATGCAACAAAAAAGGATCGCAATTGAAGAAGCGACGTTTGGGCTTTGGAAGTTTGGAAAATATGTGGTCTTCAACATCTGATGGTCTCTTAATGGTCTCTTAAGTTCCTTTTCCCGTCCTGTTATGAGGTCACAAGCCAAAAAGGCTCAACAGTTGTCGGACTAAGCTCTTGGTGGCACTGTTGATTTCCTGGTACCTGATACCATGTCCATGAGATGGGGCCCGGATGCAATGGTTTGGATCTCATGCGAATGGCCTTCTAGGGTAGGTATGGGGCATATTCCCTCAATTCTGGCCTTGCACAGGCATTATGTTTGGTACTTCCAGTTTGGGTATCTTTGGAAAATCTCATTGTATCATTGTCAGCTTTTGTTGCTTTCTTTCACACATTTTTTTCCCCAGTCATTCATCAGATTCGCTATCTCCAGGTACCCAGACTTTGATATCCTCAAATATATCTTCATTGGCGGCAACGGCGATGTCACCGGTACCATCAGCCAGTTGACGCTTGGAACAACTCTTTCTCACGTGTGCCGGGAATCCAAGGATAAACGGTGGCCGTAAGTTCACATCATGTGGCGATGGTTCCATTGGGCCAAGCAGAGATGATCCATGATCCCTGGAGATGCTCGAGTCACTAGGAGTCACTGACAAAGTTCAGGGATGGACCAAAGTTCTTCTCAAATCCTTTCCCGCAATGGGCTGACTCTGACTCTGAAACTGCGCCCAGGAAATGCTGTCCACTTCTGCAGGCGTTGCACCGCAAGAAAAAACATCACAAGGCGAAGAAGGCGAAGAAGCATTGATTTGTTCAGGATGGGAGAATTGAAATCACAACCGCTGAGAAATTGCCTCAGAAATGTGGCAGAGGAAAATTGGAGGGTGCCCTGCCTGGGTTGGCTGATCTGTTGCTGGTTTTTATGGAGTGTTTAGGCAATGGAAAATGCAGTGAGTGTTTAGGCAATGGAAAATGCAGGAAATACAGCTTGCTTTCGGCCTGTTCTTGATGTTCTGCATCCAGGGAGAATCCATATCATTGAAATGCTGATTTTCGGATTGAAGATTGGTTTCAACATTTTCAAAAACCTGCATTGGGGATCTCAACCGAGTTCAAGGGTGATCAAAGGATGATTGGGTCCCCACTTGGCGGAGAACATCCCAACAGCTATGAACTGTCCTGCCATGTATTCTGGCAAGGTTTCTTTGGGATGGGAGGTCAGTGCTACACTGCTACACCCGCCAAATTGAAAACGGGACCAATTTTAACAAATATCATGTTCTAGCCAGGAAATGCATGGAAATGATAGTCAGTGGGCTATAACATGTTATGAGTTAACAACCATTTGAGTCAATAAACCACTTCGGCGAACTCAAATCATCCGAGCAGATCAGCGCATCTCCAGGAAGCAGCGGTGCCACAGGTCGGGTTGGAACTGCAGAGGAACTGATGGTCCACCAAGTACCACAAATGGTCGTTTATGATGCAGTAACCAGCCCAAATTTGGCTGCATATTGTGCTCTTTTCATAGTTAAAGCGACCGAAACCAGCTCTTGAAAATGGTTTTTCAGCATCCGAAACCTGATTGGACCCTTGATAGGTGCTCCGGCCGCCCGGTACTCAGTCAAGTATTGGCAGCTTTTTCCAGAGAAAAGTGACATGGGATGACATGGGGCTGGGTCAACACTTACAATCTCCATGGTAAATGGTATCGATGCTTCTGGCTTACATCTCTATATGATTGGTGAATATCCATCATTTGTATCACATCTATGGGGATGGGTCGGCATTACCAAACATGTAATTTAGGTACCACCAGATGTTTGGTAATGTGGTAAGCCCAACAGTAGACCCAATGGTAAACCATACCCCATTTGCCCCATGTTACCATAAAAATTGGGTGATAACCCACATCAATTGAAATGTCCCAATGTCCCAACGTCCCAATGTCCCAATGTCATGGGCTCCCTAAACTACCCTCAGGCCCATCCTCCCAACCATGCCGGCCACCATGCCGCCGATGATGCCTGTGCCAATGCCAATGCCAACGATGATGCGCGGCACACAGACGGCCATGCCTGGCCTAAGCCACGTAAACATCAAGGGTTGCTGGTTCAATTCCAGACTGTCAGGGACAATTTCTTTGGTGGTTTAAAACCCAAGTCTTGCTCATGATCACTGTCCCTATGTTGCAGATGATCACAGTGGATGTCATCTCTTCTTTTCATGTTCAAGTGTGTTCTCAGACGTCTGATTGAGCATTGAGTGTTATTCAGTGTGTGTGGTGCTTGTAGACCCGACAGTATGAAAACCATTCTGGGTAAAGCTTGGTTGGGTAGATTCTTGGGTAGGGCGGTTGCCATTTTCAGAGGGACAATCTATGCTACCCCCGGCAGTGGATCAGTACACACTTTAGGACATTGATTAGCAATGTGGCTATGGCTCAAAATCATCCAATTCCCTCAAAACAGGTTATGTGCCCCCAACAAATGATATGTGGATATATGATATATATATATATATATTATATATATATTATATATATATATATATTATATATATTATATATTGTGATTGGCGTGGA
>Ga0126342_10006329_pt1 | contig 20961 bp, 18 predicted proteins | sample Cyp1metagenome_FD_92528 | JGI IMG/M metagenome (GOLD analysis project Ga0126342, IMG submission 92528) | Coral microbial communities from Lord Howe Island, Old Settlement Bay, Australia - Cyphastrea 1 metagenome | ecosystem: Host-associated > Invertebrates > Cnidaria > Coral ...
AATATAATATAATATATAATATAATATAATATAATATAATATAATATAATATATAATAACATATAATATATAATATAATATAATATAATATAATATATAATAACATATAATATATAATATAATATAATATGATATAATATAATATAATATAATATATAATATAATATAATATAATATAATATAATATATAATATAATGTAATATGTATAATATATATACACATATACATATATAATATATAACACAATATCTAGAACCCCCGGGTATATCTGATTGATAAATCACTTAGCATACCCGGGATTCACCGTCGACGAACCACTGGCTTCAAGATGCCCCCACATCAGAGAGAAGTAGCCCTGGTCCCTGTGCGCAGGCTTTCGCGGTTTCTTTGACTTCCTTTACGTCCCACTGCAGTGGAACCAGGAGGGTAGCCGGGATGTTGAGATCCAAAACGATCCAAAAATCTTTCAATAGGCCACCGGATAGGTGGGTATTTTTTTTGCCGGACATTCTCAAACCATGTTTCTTGAGGGCCTTTGAGAACCTCAGAATTGCAGACATTGTTGGGGAAGAGCTTGATTCGACTGTTGGTGCGAGAAAAAGATGGGCTGTTGGCCTTTACACTGAACAGTGGGAGGGGGAGAACTATAGGGGTCTTGATATCAGTGTGACTCATTTTGCTTGCAATCCATGCGTTTCTCAAACTGTGGCCCCCCAAATCTGTTTCTTTCACCACTCAAAATGACAACTTTTGGAATTGGATCAACCTTCTCAAGGCTTAGCACAGGTACATATGAACTGGGAAACTCTTGTAGCCCTTCCATAAATCAAAATTTTGGGGAATAGCAACCACCCAAAAATAATCAAAAAGATAGACATGTAAAATCGCACGAAAATAATGGCAAAGAATTGGATGATGGGAAAATTTACAGGAAAACCCTATATTTGATGGTAAAAACCATGGTTTCCTGTAGATTTTCCCTTAAACCAATCCATTGATAATGGCAAATTACTTTTCCGTCTTTTTTGGGTTACTACTTGGTGATTCACCCAGGAACGTAAGTGGGCGAAAAAGAACCGCCACGGAAAAATTCAGTCGGTGACAATGGTCCACTTCTGGGTGACCAAATCCACTTTTTTGAGATCTTAAAAGTATCAATGATCACACAGTAAAACTTGAATCTCCAAATGATTCACCACTTACTAAGTACCCTCTGGTTATTTGACATAGCCGTGGAAAATTGCCCATTTATAGATGGTTTACCTATTACAAATGGTGATTTTCCATGGCTATGGCACAAATAACCAGATGGTAATCATTACGTCCACGTCGACCCTCCGTTTGTTCAACCGCATCCATTGGTGATTTTTACTCGTCGCGAGGAGAGCTGCGTGGGCTATGGACTGGTGAACCTGACCAGCCCTGAGGCGGCGATGCAGGTTGAAACGATGGGGGTAGCCCTAAATCATACATTGATAGATGGATTACTGTAATCATTAGTATCCATAGATAGATGGGATCTATGTATGATTAATCCATCTATCAATTCATCATTTTTAGTGGAATTTTAGTGGGATTTTCTATGAAATAAATCATGAAAAGCTATTTTTTTGGGTACCCCCCAAAAATGGAAACCCGGCCAGTTAAACTTAAATAGTTCCAATGAAGATTTGACATGATTTTGACTTCATTGGAAATGGACATATTTTTATCCGAAATGGTCATTTTGGTTCTGAATTTTCTGAATTTTGAATAGCCAGGTGACTCAGTCAGCCCTCTATTCGACGGGGAGTGAACCCCAGTCGGGAGTTGAACTACACTCTTGGGACGTTCACTTGGGTACCGGTATCAAAGGTTTATAAAGTACCCTGGGGCAAACTAACATAGATGTGGAGAATATGACAATAGCTAGAAGTTTTCCGTCTTTTTCTTGGTGTCTCGTATAGCAAAATTGCTCCGTGTAATATCCGAATTTTATTCAACAACAATCCAAATGGTGCTTGGCAAATCATTTAGCGACTAAACTCTTTGTTGGTTAACACCCATTTCGATAGATTTTTGTAGAGATTACCCTACACTCTACACTAAACCAAGATAGATATGGAAAGCTTCATAGTTTCACCCGGACATGATCTATAAATGGTCGATTTTCTATTCTAAATGAATTTACGGTATGCTTATCTCCATTTCATGGGCTTCTCCCGGGATGTCATCCGTCACCCGTTGCGAGCTTCTCGGCAGGTAGCGGGACAGCTGTGGGAGCACTTCGAGCGAGGTGCGAAAATTGGGTCTAAAAATGCCAGGGAATTTGATGGGATTTAAGGAGCCATGATTGATTAGATGTGGATGGATGATGATGGATGTGGGTAATTTACTATCCACACACACACATATATAATTAATTATATATATATATATTATATAAATCATGGGGATATAATGGGACGCTTTCAGACTGAGTTCCCCCTCCAGGGACATACGCGGTGCATCAAGGGCCAGGCTTTTTAGATTGGTTTGCCATGGGTTGCCAGAATATTGGATTTGTGAATCTAAATACACAGCATCCCGAAAGGCTCTTGAACTCCGATGTCGATGTCATAGAGAGATGTGATGTTCATGTACTTCCATGGCAATTTTCATACATATGTTCATACATTATGTCCATTTGTTGTTATATACCGTGTGCACATCATTTTCATGCATATGCATACAGTAAAGAATGATCAATATGCAACAACGAATCAACAGAACATGATTATATTGTTATATATTTTATATAGTATAAACATATTGATATATATACATATATATATGTAAACATGATTATACAATCATATGCTATAGATCCATATAGATCCGCCAATACAGAGGTGAGGCGTTCGCTTGTGATGCTGTTTATCTCGTCGCTTGTGACGCCGTTTTGCTCGTCGCTTGTGACGCTGTTTTCTTCATCATCATAATCATGATGGTCATCATGGTCATGAGCATCATGATCACCACCACCACCACCAACAACAACAACAACGACAACATACCAATCATAACATCATCATCATCACCACCATCATCATCATCATCGTCATCGCCATCGTCATGATCATTGTCATTATTATCATCATCAAAATCAGCACCACCGCCATCATCATCATCATCATCATCATCACATCATGATCATGATCACATCATGATCATGATCATCATGATCATCATGGTCATCATGATCATCATGATCATCATGATCATCATGATCATCATGATCACCATGATCATCATGATCGTCATGATCATCATGATCATCATGATCATCATGATCATCATCATGATCATCATCATGATCACGATCATCATGATCATCATGATCATCATGATCATCATGATCATCATGATCATCATGATCATCATGATCATCATGATCATCATCATCCTCATCATCATGTTTATCATCATCATGTTTATCATCATCATCATCATCATCATCCTCATCCTTGTCTTTTCCGGCTTCTTCTTTTCATAATCACCATCATCATCACCATCATCGTGACCATTATTGTCATGAACATCATTTTTATCAGCACCACCACCAAAACACGCATATATCATCATCGTCATCACCACCATCACCATCACATCATCATCATCATCATCATCATCATCATCATGCGTGGTTCCTTGCTATCTTTCTTGCCTGCAAGACCCAAACATGCAAGAAACATGTAGTATAAACACATGATTCTTCACGAGGGAAGACACATGACATCACATATGTGAAAGGTTGTAGTAGATGGCAAATGTGGCCATGGTAAGTATTTCCCAGTTGTGATGGCACATTTGAGGGCCTGAGGATGCTGTTTGTTATGAGGGGTTTTGAAGAGCATGGTCGCTGTTTATTTCTATCAATAGGATTGATTCAGTTTGCTGCTGTGAGTTACTTGTGAACAACACTGAAACTCATAGGCACAATATTGTTCTGCATTAGAAACTTCTGCATATAAGTTGTCATCCATATTCCAATTAAAAGAGATCTGATCGGGTAGCATCATGTCGGTGTGCAAGAGCAAGAGAAGATCTCACAGCCTAGCATATAGTTCCGGTGCCAAGAGCCAAAGGACGTGATCACACACAGCCCACTCCAAAAGCTTACAAAGGTAACACCGTCGGCATTGTCAAGTTTACGAGATGATGAGAAATCTTATGAGACACGGACACCCCCCCGGCCCCAAAAGACTAAAAGGTAAAACCATCGGCATTGTCAAGTTTACGAGATGATGAGAAATCTTATGAAATGCTGGCCCCCCCCGCCCCCAAAACCCAAAGAGGTAAAACCATCGGCAGTGTCAAATTGCGACATGATGAGAAACATTAGTACGCCCTAACTCAACCCCCACCCCAAAACCCTAAAAGATAAAACCATCGGAATTATCAAATTTGCGACGTGATGAATAAAATTAGTAAACCTTAACCCCCCACCCCACCCCCAAAACCCCAAAAATGGTTGCACCATTGGTATATTGGTATTGTCAGGTTTGGCACATGATTGGAACCGCGCTTTACCACTTCCTCCCACACCTAGACCGTAAAAGGAAAGACCATTGGCATTGTAAGGTGGCTTGGCGGTAATTAAGACGTAATTCAAGGAGCTTTAGAGGACTCTTCGTTGCAAGTGATCGGCAAAAAGGCAGGGGTATGTTTTCGTCGCAAGTGATCGGCAAATCTTCGTCGCAAGTGAATGGCAGACCAATACATCATATATATATATATAATATAATATAATATATAATAATATAATATATAATATATAATATATAATATATAATATATAATATATAATATATAATATATAATATATAATATATATAGTGGTTTATATCACTGATATCCCTTGATCTATTTTTGGCAACAAATCTGGCCCCTGGATCGATTCAGGAGGTGGGGCGGCGGAAGACTTGGAAGTTTGTTGGGATGCTGGGCTGAAGCGAGATGAGTGTCGGGTAGGACAAGATGGGGAGACCCTCTGGTAAACTAACAGTTTGCGAACTGGAAAATAGCACATTTAGTTCGTTGATTTATATACCGAACTTAAAGTTTAGGTTATTTTCCAGTTCGCAAACTCTTAGTTGACCAGAGGGTAAATGATATTCAGGTGGAAAAATATCACCCAATGCCATAGTCACCATCTCCAAGTCATCACGTTTTTTTTTGTTTTTATGGATGGGTTGAAACCATCCCCAAGTTTGGTAGGTTTATTATTTTCTTGCCCACATAGATCTGTATATTGACGGCTATAGATATGATACTGGTATATGCTGATATGATATGGAATAGATCTTATCTGGGATATAAGTGATATAAACCACTATATATATATGGGTAGAAATAGAGGAATGGGATATGATAGATGTGGTGAGATGAGATGAGAAGAGCTGAGATAAGATGAGATGAGGTATAGATACATAGTGATGTATTGATATATTGATATATTGACATATTGACATATTGATATATTGACATATTGATATATTAATAAATTGATATATTGACATATTGATATATTGATATATCGATATATTGATATATCGATGTAGTGATATTTTGATATTGATTTATTGGTAGCCAGCAAGCAAACAAGATGAGTTTTGGTATTGTCCAAAACTTGGGGTTTACTGTTTACTCACTCTCAACATATGGCAATTTTAGTTGGGAGAATGATGGTGTTACATTGAAATTGAGGGTGCGCTATTTCAGTCAAACCCAACATTTGAAACATGTCCAGAATTTTTGGGTACTCTCTGGCGACATTAGGAGTTTTCTCCATGATGGTTGATGTTTTTCCCGTGGGGACACATGGTATTCTGCATTGCCATCTTTGACTCACCAATGCGAATTTACTGTACTTCTCAATGGGTAAATTGAGGATCTAGATAATTATATACAGGTTTTGGAGGACTCCATTACGATCAGGCCCCTAAAACAATGATTAATCTTAAATTGAAACAATCAGTTTCAGGATTCCTCCTGAATTGCCTACTTATCCCAACTTGGAACTGGTATCTATTCACCATGGGCCGTCGGTCTGCAGTGGTGGTTTTAACAGCAATCCTTTTCACAGATCATTGCTGTACTACTTCGGCAGATCGGTGGAGTCTTTATCCATCATTCAGTAAACTCATTGGGACATGCAGACATATGTGGAGTGTATATGTATATAATACATGTATACTTGTGTATATATATATATATTTGTCTCACATAAATCAAATATATACACACCTTCTAGTAATATACATATGGGGGTTTCCTAAAATAGGGGTACCCAAACATGGCTGGTTTATTTTCTGGAACATCTATTTGAATGGATGATCGGGGGTACCCCCGTTTGGACACCCAGCTGCCGAGGATACAAGGCATCAAGGACTTGAGCAACTCATCAAATACTATCGAAGCTCGGCCACAATGATGGTGCCCTTTGCTCGGCTGAGGGGATACACTGCAGCCATGGGGATATCATGGGAATATCAGGATCCATAGATTTTTATGGTGATATCACTGCCCGACATTTTGGGGGGCTTTGACCAGACTCAGACACTGGGATTGTGTTTTAGTTCTGAACCATGAAGAGTATGGCTTTGTCGAAACATTAGGGTGCAGTACCTCTAAATCCTATGATCGATCATCAATTTGCACATTCAAACTGCAATGATTGAGGTATCCTCCAGTTTTGGACAAATCCAGCTATGGCTGACAAGAATGAAGTGATTCTGGTTTATGATGACCCTCTATATAGATAGGATACTTGCCTTATGTGTATATATATATAGAGAGAGAGAGAAATTCTAGATGAACTTCGGTACCTTGGAACGACCTCGCCATGGTTTTTCAGTCTAGTTACATCCCAGAGATGCTGGGCCGGGCGGGTCACTTCACTCCCACAGTCTGGTGATGCCCTGGCTTTTCTGGCTTTTCTGGCTTTTCACAGGAAATTTCCGATGGATTAACCTCTGGTAATTTAACATAGCTATTGAAAATGGCCAGTTATAGTGGATTTTCCCATTAAACATGGCGATTTTCCATAGCTATGTTAGTTTACCAGAGGGTATCATGGATGTTCATCCCCTCAAACATGGTGATTGGAATGGTCCTAAAACACATCCCAATTGATTTTTTGTTTGTGTTTCATCCTTGGAGATCCCAAAAGAGATGGCTATGGGATACTCAGGAAACAACAGTGTGATGCATCCCCTTCTTCCAGAGCAACGTGGCCCAGAAACGGCTCGAAACGGCAGTTGCTTCTGTTTTGAACCCCGTCCGGTGAGATGTTTCTGGATGATGGTTTCATATTACCCTTGAACATGGTCAAACATAGAATTATGCAGGGAAGGGTCAAGACATGTCGCCTCTCAGGGTGTTGAGCACCCATTTGCATGCTATTTTGATAGCTATGGTATACCGCCATCAGTACCTAAATGATAAAAGTCCCCATGGTCTAACCAGGGTCAAACGAGTAGAACCAGTCAACAACAGGGAAATAACATTATACAGTGGTTGTATGCCCATGTATGTTGTGTCTCCAGAGTTTGATGACATATGTATAGAGACATCTCCTCCAAATTGACCCACATCCCCATGCTTGTTTTTTGTTCGTACACTTGCTAAAATAACATGAGCAGCTCCCCCACTGAAATCCCCAATTTCAACCTGTTGGGGTCGGAGATTTGATATATGTCTGGAATGACAGTCCCCAGTTGATAGGAGAAACTTCCAGTTGATTGAACTTCGCCAGTCTTGTTTTTCTGTGGGGCTTTCCATTATAAACATTGATAAACCATCCAGCTATTGGGGATCCCCCATGGAAAACCCCCATGTTCTTCTGGACGCAGGCATTGTAAGCCCATGCTCCTTCAAGACGGAGAACAGGTGGAGTTTCCTGCTCCAACCAAGGTGCCGGCGGGGGCATTGCACCATGGATCTGTTTTTTTGTTGGAAAAGCGGGATTTGAGCACTAGAAATTGAGGATGTTGAGGATTTGTGTGTTTTTTTTTTAATGTGTTTTTTCGGACATGTTGGTTGACGAAGCAAATTGGTTAGCCTCTTTTGAAGAGGATTTGCATGGGATTTCCACCAGATTCAAAGCAGGGTTTCTATCGAGGAAGCACACGGCTTCACAGCGGTGGGAGATCAGCTATGTTGAACCATTCCCAGGAATGCCAATGCGTATGGACCGAAAATGATGAAGATACCCTCTGTCAAAGATGGCCAGGGGATAGCCTCCATGTACGGATGATGGTCCCAGCTACAAACCTCCATTTCGTTCGCGGATTTTCCAGCCATGTTTGACTATACCGGAGGGTATTCCCATAATATCCCTAATATATTCCGATTATATCCCAAGAATCACCATTAAAGCGCCATTTTGGTTGGTTAAACGGTTGGTTGCAGACGTACTATGGCCAACAATCGTGGCCGTGGTCAGGCACTGACAACTCCCAAATCCCTACGAGGTGCCAGTTGGCTGTTGGGGCGGCCGGAAAGTCTCTATACCCTCTGGTAAACTAACATAACTATGGAAAATCACCCTTTTTAATGGGAAAACTCACTATAAATGGCAATTTTCAATAGCTATGCTAGTTTACCAGAGGGTATTCCAGCTGTTTTTTTTCCACCAAAACTCCAGAAGATTGACTCCACATGGTTTCTGAGCCACTCCAGGCAGCAAGTTTCGGAAATCCTGGGGAGATGCTAAGGACTGGGATGCCGCTGGAATCGCTGGGGAACTGGGAAAGGTATTCCATTAGTATCCAACTATCATCCCAGGATGATCCAATAACTATACCGACTATACCATACAATCCAATTCACAAATGGTATCTAGGAGAATCTAGGAAAATTTTAATGGGTCTTCCAGCCTTTTGGCATCGTTAGCCATGGGCTCGCCATGGCTTTCCATTTACCAATCTAAAGTGGCACGGAAATCCTTGGGTTCGCCACATTTGCAGGGGATCAGCGAAGTGCCCATTCTGCACGGTCTTTCCCTTGAGGATGGGGACATAACCCTGCACATTTTTTTTTTTAATGTGGATGTTTATCTCTTCAAATATGGTACAGGTAGTCATATTACGCCCAACCCCCCCTGGTTCGCCCACACAACTTTCTAGGGGGTTCACAGGATATTGATTCAGTCTTCCAGATGTTTCAACCGAGTTTCTAGGGAATCATCAACCCCACCCCCGTTAAACTTTATATTCAAGGGTACTTTCAAGGAGTTAGGGTTTAGGCTTAGGGTTTAGGGTTTAGATTGGTTTAGGGTTGATGATGATGATGATGACGACGATGATAGCCATGGGATTTCAACCATCAATCCATATGGGTGGACAAGCGATTTGGCGTCCGCTTAAATGGTCATCTCCAGGACAAATTGGTGAACGGCTTGCTCTTCTACCTGAAGGCCTGAAAAATCAAAAAAATGTTTGGTTAATCTTGGAAATCATCCCCAAATGGCCTTAGTTCATCTTAGTTCAGGTTAGTGAAATATTCTAATTTACTTCGGTAAATGGAGGTTTTTTTCCCAACATATCAATGGCGGTCCATAATACGGCAACTTGACCCATCCCCAAACGATCAGATTTTTGGACTTGGCAAGTTGATGATTGGACTGTTTTGCTGACGTATGGTGATTTTTCCTGGTGATTTAATGGTGATTCTACTATAAAACATTATAAAACCATAGGAAAATGGTGGTTTAAGCACTGTAAATGGTGAATTAATGGTGATTGATTTGTTTTGTTGGAATTCACCGATGCCACTGAAAAATGTTCCAACAGGGAAAATGCAAGGACAACCAATCGAGAATTGGAAATATTGGCCGAAGGCAATGATATACATGGGCAGCTGATCTTAAAGATCAAAGATTAGAGTTTAGACCATGGACATTAGGGTATTTCATCAACAAGGTTGTGGAATCAGGCCGTGCTCTTATATGGAGTTGTTGGGCCCTCAAAGCCACAGATGGACCTGTCAGGGTCACCCTCTGGTAAATCAACATGACCATGGAACATTGCCCATTTGATTCGATGATTTACCTATTCAAAACGGTTATTTTCAATAACTGGCCTATTACATGCCTATTGGTTCCATAGCTATGTTCTATTACCAGATGCTAGTCGCCGAAACCAGAGGTGTTTGAGATGTACCAGTTTGACTCGCATGAGCACCTGAGAGAAACTGACAATGCAATCGGTATGTGTTTGCTATTGACCCGCAACAGTGAATGAACATGTAAGTTAAAGACATTAATTCACTAAGACATTGACGTGAGTCTTCAACAGTGAGTTTTTGCTCATAAAGATTGTGAAGACCATTGAGGAGAGGAGCTTGCGATGTACTTGATGTCCGTTTGAATTTATAAGATTTTATAGCCATATTCTGGACGTTTGGAACCCGTGGATTGCCCTGGTGGCAAAAATCGCTTCAAAAATGGTGGATCCACTGGGTATCACTTCCCAGAAATTCGTATATCGTGTGTGTATATATGTATATTTATACACATATTATATCGCTTAAAATTATATATATTGTATACTATCTATTAATCAATATTAATCACATTAATACATATACGATCATATACACATACATTATGTAGCAACACACACACACAATCTTCCAATGCTTCCAGCCTTAAGAACTATGAGTGGGGCCGGGCCCAAGAACCATTTTGTGACTGGGAAATTGCGGGCTTTCGGACTTTCTCACATGTTTGGTTGGCAACCTGATACCTCCGTAAGTTGACATTCTCCGCTCACATTGCGAAGACACGCGGTTCTGCACCTGTATATAATGTATAATATATATATATATGTAGCTAATCCTTACCCGCAACAAGACTTGTTCACTGGCAATGATGGTCGTTGATTGATGGTCATACTTTTCATTTCAAGCAGACCTGTTTTTTCTTGCGCCGGGAACAAACCCTATTTGTCAAACCGCATTTCCTGGAATTTAATTTACACCCAATCCTTTCTCACTGTCATAAGATGTCTCTTCCAGGGTATGTTTTCCCGGCTTTTTGGCTCATAAGTGATCTCTCTATTCTTGAGGTTATCCATAAACAAGTCCGGGGATTTCAACAAAACCGAACTGTGAATACCCCATGGCGACAGGAGGTTGAGGCAAAGACTCAATAGGGTGGACTCGAAGAAGGCGAACCAAGAGGGTCGGGAAAGAGAGTGATGGGATGTGGGGATAAATTCTACGTTGTTTTTCCTTTCTCAGGGCATCCCAATTTTTCATGGTTTCCTTGTTATTTCTGCTTTGTGCCTGATATTTGGGCATGGGCGGCATGGGGCGATCAATCAGTCATCGCTTGGGGCTGAAAAATCCGAACTCACGAGCTGAGATGAACTGACCCCAAAAACAACTTGGAGAGGTTTATGCACCCCTCGTAGCAACGGTTGATGGTGCTAATAATAGTCATTGATAATTCTTGAAGTCCTTATTTGTGAGGAAGGGTGACTTTTCTTTTCGGGCTACCCGCAGATTTCCGAGACTTGATCATCCGGGTTGGTTCATCACTATGCATGTTAAAGCAGAACATCAGACATGATGTTTGCCGACAGATGGAATTCTGTGTTTCAGCAAGCCATGAATTCCATAAGACTATATATATATATATGTATATATACAATTATACATATATATATATATATACATGACATGACATGACATGACATGACATGACATGACATGACATGACATGACATGACATGACATGACATGACATGACATGACATGACATGACATGACATAACATGACATAACATACATAACGTACATAACATACATAACGTACATAACATACATAACATACATAACATACATAACATACATAACATACAAAACATACATAACATACATAACATACATACATAGATACATAACATAGATACATAACATAGATACATAACATAGATACATAACATACATACCATACATACCATACATACATACATACATACATACATACATACATACACACATACACACATACACACACACACATACACACATACACACGTACACACGTACACACGTACATACGTACATACGTACATACGTACATACGTACATACGTACATACGTACATACGTACATACGTACATACATACATACATACATACATACATACATACATACCATACATACCATACATACATACATACATACATACATACATACATGCATACATATACTGTCCTGCCTTTATGATAGTTGAAAAGGTGGTACTGTATATTTTTTCCATCTTTGGACACCACGGTCACTCCACCAACATTCACTACTGGTCTGAATCGGGCACCCTTAGAACGCTCGCTAGCGGTAGTGAATTGGGTCCCTTAAATTAAAACACCTGCTGCCGATAGTGAATTGAGAATCCTTAGAACGCTCGCTACCGGTAGTGAATGGGAACCCTTAGAACGCTCGCTACTGGTAGTGAATTTGGAACTCTTAGAACGCTCGCTAGCTGTAGTGAATTGGGAACCCTTAGAACGCTCGCTACCGGTAGTGAATTGGGAACCCTTAGAACGCTCACTACTGGTAGTGAATTGGGAACCCTTAGAACGCTCGCTACCGCTAGTGAATGGGAACCGTTTGAACGCTCGCTACTGGGATTCAAGTTTATCTTATTAGTGTCTGCTTTTAAGATAGATAGTGTTCTAACAGGGATCTATCTTAAAAGCAGACAATAATAAGATAAACTTGAATCCCAGTACAGAGTGTTCTAAGGGTTTCCAATTCACTACCGGTAGCGAGCGTTCAAAGGGTTCCCAATTCACTACCAGTAGCGAGCGTTCTAAGGGTTCCCAATTCACTACCGCTAGCGAGGGTTCTAAGGGTGCCCGATTCAGACCAGTAGTGAATGTTGGTGGAGTGACCGTGGTGTCCAAAGATGGAAAAAATTACAGTACCACCTTTTCAACTATCATAAAAGCAGGACTACATACGCGTCATTATACATCATTCAATGCCAAGCCTGGATAAATAAAACCCTGCCACCAATGATCGGCGACCCGCCAGGCATGGAGCAGCATGGAGGCCGTAGAGTTTCTTCCCGAAACCAACCGTTCCGTCGTTTGAGCAGCCACGGGATGGGTCTACGAGGCTGAAATTCACGAAAAGACCAGCAAAAACAATCAAAGACTGGAAGCAAAATGCATTTTTCCTATGTTTTTTTTGTTTATTCGTATATTTCTTGTAAGCTTCTGTTAGAAAAGAAACGTTCGAAAGATCTCCACTTGGACTTTACGTCAAGGTGATTTCGCATTTCAGTGGTTTTCCAGGCTGGTTTAGGTTACACTTTCCCGTAACTGCATGGAAGGTCTCTGGCTAGATATCAAACAGTTGTGGAGCCTCGCAAACCCTACCTGGCTGCTAGATTGCTTGTAAACAAAACGTAAGTTGGTGATGTTGCTCTCGCAGAAACCCGGTGGATCATACTGCCTATGTGTCCAAGCATCATTCGGAGCAACTCTTTTCCCCAGATATGGTTATTGCAATTCATAGCAGAACACAATCACTGGTTTCAGTTTGGAACATTTTTTATTTTTCCATATATTGGGAATTTCATCATCCCAACTGACTTTCACTCCATCATTTTTCAGAGGGGGTAGGCTCAACCACCAACCCCTGGAGATGTCTGTGCTGGGGGTGAACTGAACAGCCCACATGTTGAGTCGAGGACTGGTCCCTTACCATGACTGGTCCCTTCCAAATACGACGTTTTCATGGGATCCTGTTCATGACTACAACCGGGGGTTTTCCTGGCAGTTGATTGGGATTGATGATATACCCATTTACAAATAGACCTGTCGACATTCCATGACATTCCATTTACCCACAAAAACATATATTTTGCCACATGATTGTAAAGTCTGTTTAAAGTTTATCATGTTTTTTTGATATGGGTATTTTATGGTATTTTGAGTGTCTTGGAGCTGCAAAAAATGTAGATAACCATCGACGATGGTGGATGGAGTCCGCTGACTTTTGCGTGCGCAAAATTCACCACGAGAGGGATCGGAATCTTGCGCACCGATTGGTCCGGAAACATCTCTGAACGTCCCAATAAAATCAGGTTGATGTGTTCCAGTCTACCTTAAGAGCTTGATGGTCTATTCTCAGAGTACCACTAAAATCCAATTCATACATTACAGGGCCTACACTTCTGCACACAAAAACTGCCGATATCCATAGATTTCCCACATAGTTTGTATGTTTGTCCTGCTGTTCACCAAGATTCCTTCCCACGCCGGCCTGGAGAACTGGCGAATCGCCACTTTCGATAGCTGCCACAGTTCCAGTGGATCACCACGGTCACACCGATTTGGCAGCCAGCTCGGGTGTGAATTGAAAAGCAAAAGCGCAAGAAGCCAAGAAGCAACATATCCCTTAGTCCGACTTAGTCCATCTTAGTCCCTTAGCAAGAATTATCATGAAACACCAAAAAAAAGACCCAGTGCTGGTGAACAAAAAATAATGGCTTTGGAAGACATTGGTTTATGTATACGATATAATTGGAGCATGATTGGATGGCCTTTTTAGAGTTCAGAAATGAGAATTTGAAGCGAAACGACAAGATGGAGCAGCTGGCGAAACGTGGTTGCACAGACGTATGCCCTATCCCATCCCTATCCCCCTGTTTCGATGCTCCAGATCCAACCGGTTTTGCCCAAGTTTCACACCGGAGCAGCGGTCCCAATCTGCGATTGAGTCGCTTGGTTTTTTGAAACGTTGCGTTAGGCAGGATTTGTTGGCAAAAGTCCATGCAAGTCCTGAGTGCAGCATGTGCGATAACCTGAATTATGAATCCCATCACGAGTCCTCAAGGTCACATTGGACGGTCCACCGGCAGCGAATCGCAGCAAATGTTGGTACATGGGGAATGGTCATCAATTAATTACTGGTTGGTGGTTTGGAACATTTTTTATTTTCCCCAATAGTTGGGATGATGATCCAATCTGACTTTCATATTTTTCATGGGGGTAGGCTCAACCACCAACCAGATTAGAATTTGCATAGCCGGTTTTTCAGGATTCCCACTATAGGATGGATGACTTTCAAGTTACTAACCCCATGTTTTGACCGCAAGCCCAGTACTGTAGCTGGGGTGATTGGGTACTTGTGGGTGGGCCACCCAGTTGTGGGAATTGTTGACTATCTGAATGGACACTCCGCACTATCGATAGTATATCGATAGTCATGATCTGTATACATTCATGCTAACATATTTATTACATATATAATCATATATATATATATGTATAGATGTATTTATTACAGACAAATAGATACAAATAGATTCAAATAGATACAAATAGTGTACGTGTGTGATGTGCTGCAAGCCACCACAAATGGGATGAAGGGAAGAGTGGCAGTGGTACCCCTGTATTTGCTGGTAGAAAATCATGGTTTCCCGGCGTTTTCCCTGGAATAACACGACTTTCTACGCAAGGACGCCATGACCGGAATGGACTAAGACCAGACCAAAGGGACATGATCCCGATGCCACCGCATCCCATGACTCGACCGCCGTAGCGGCGTAGCGGTGTGCACGACATGGCCAGCATTGGCCATCAGCCGAGGGTTTCGCCGTTGATTGTTATAACATGTTATAACCATCATTATGGACTATAGAACCATTATATACCATTGATTGCTATTGCCATTGATAACAATAATTGTAATAATTATGGTCAATAATTATCCATATAACCAACATGTCTATTGAGTTTTGCTTTGTCATGCTTTGTGGTGATATTGATTTTGCGGATACCTCTACAAAACCTCTATGATCCTCGCCCCATGGGAGCCATGATTTTTTCCGTTACGAAAGCCTCTGGAAATGGGTCTGGAAATGGGAAGGGACCGTCTCATTGGGGGCTTCGGAGATTACATTGCATTGACTCAGTTGCAATTGGATGTGACTATATTACAGTAGATGATTTGCTCACATGAATCTTAATATATCTTAATGATCTTAATGTCCCAGCAAATCTTGCAATCCCTCCTTGCGAAATGATGCGATGTTTGGTAATTTCCCAGCAATTTTTGTGGGATTTATCAGGGTTGCTCCCCTCTGATCAATAGGTGACTGATAGCCACAAAGGGATGAACATTGACCATTTCGCTATTGGGAGCATCCCTGTATATTTCTTACTGGTGCTTACTAGTGATTATGGATCATTCCCTCATTCCCTGCTAGGCACCAGTAAGATTTTCGAGTTTGGACATGGAAGATCTTGCTGAAGATCTGGTGCTCATGTCGTGCATTTGTTTCAGGTCCACGAACGTCGCGCGCTGTCGACATATGTCCGAAGGGGTCACGTCCAGCAGCTCTGCCGGTGTGCTTTTGGTGGTTGAGCCAGCAATCGAGATGCAGATGGGTCATGCCGACTAGGGGACAAACCTTTACTATTGGGGGATGAACATCCATTTGTAAGTTGTTTTGATATGTTTTGATTTTCACAACAGGGTACCAGGGTCGTCATCCAGTTGTATTGTATGGATTAGTTTCGACGTCATGGGGATACATGGGGTTTATATATACAACCTGAATACATATCCCACACCATGATTAACATTTGGAATCTTAAAGCAACCACGATCAATTTGATTTTGTGGTTGAGCCACCCACAGGCTACGTGTTTCTCAAACCATGGGGGATTTGGGGTTTCCAGCAGACTGGCCAACTAGCCACTGGTGGGGCTGCCCGCTCCGACGCTTGGCCGCTCATCTTCCAAGCCGCTTGACCAAGAAACCGCCGTCGGACGTGGAAGGCCCAGACACAACCGAGACATCAGGTGACGGAGAAAATGCGAAAGGCGCTGAACAGCGCCGCGTTGCAACGACTGGAAGAGTGTGATGAATGGGTCACAGTTTTAAGACTGTTTTAGGCATCCCAAAAACATCTGAGTGCAACATTGTAACATTTGGTCTAGAGCCATGCATACTTTAGGATGGTCAAGTTTTCCCAGGTCGCATGTTATTGGCCTGACTTCAAATGATTTTGGAGATGAATCGCCGATCCTTGCTCCAACAACCTCAAGCATGGGCTCAAATTCCTTGGGGTCTTTGGGGTTCGTTATCTCATACCCTTGCCATTTCCGTTTGCTGGCCACCCCCCCAAAGATCCCAAAGAGCTAAGTGCACTAAGCCATGTTCGGATCCCAACGGTCTGATTCACTGGTTCCAAACATGATTTTCTCCCTTTCCTATCCACGCGGATGGCACACATGGCACACATGGCACACATGGCCTATGGTTTTACTGAGCAAAAACGCGCTGAGGGGAGCTCTACTTTACTCTGGATGCCTACAGGACTGAATGCACTTTGAAGCGGGGAGCCTCATGAATTTTTGTTTGGTCCACACGGGGGATGGACCTCCAAAATAGCAATGGCCATGAGCCCTTTGGCTGATGGCCGCAACTGTTGGGGTGTACTAGCCTCCAATCTAAAGCAGCAGTAGATTCTTCAATTCAAGAATTATAGACCTGGAGTTTCTATTGTCATGTTTGTTCACCAAAGTCTATGCTCGGTTCTTACTGTATTAGGGCCTGGATGTTTTTTTTTCCTTTCACCACCCATCCAGATTTCCACAGAATTTCCCCTCATGCGAAAAGGTTCCTGCTAAAAGATTGGGCACTTGTTGATTGTAGAGCATGTTGCATACTCGAGACAGCAAAACCTGAGCAGCTTCAACAAAAACATATGTAGGCTGATGACGAAATCTAGCTGCTAGCCAACAATAAATATATATATATATATATGGGATTACCCCAATCCACCATGGGAGCTCCCTTTCTTCAGATTTTTTTCGGGATGATCTTTCCACGAGCGCTGTTTCACCGCTAGGTTTCAGGTGACCTTCAGCAACTTGAAACTGAAGCTCTCAGATGACGTCTTCTCCCCGAAGGCCGTGGCGATGTGGAGCTCTCGTTTGTTGAAAAGCCGGATGTTTGTTGATTGGTTGGATTACCCGGCCTGGTAAACGTTTAGAGTTTGCGAACTTGAAACTGGCAATTGAAATAGTGGATTTTCCCATTAAACATGGTGGATCTTTCCATAGTTATGTAAAGGTTTACCAGAGGGTATAGCCTAACATATGACATCATGACACCATATGGCTGTGATAGCTATCAACCAGCGATCATGAGAGATGGTTTGCTCCACTGGACCTGTTCCAATTTGGGTGCCATATTTTGGGGGTATTTTATGGGGATGGGACGAGTGATACAATGGGGAAACTCAACCATAAAAAATGGGACTCTTTTTGGTATCCTGGGAATACTTCACCAGCAATAGAATGTGTGCAGATCTTTTAAACAGTGTGCAGCCCAAAAATCTCATGGTTTCGAACAGCAGGTGGCTCGCTCGCGTCATGGATGGGAGGTGCTGAATGGGGACCACCAGGAAAACTTCATGGGAGATGGGATGGAGCCAATCAACGATATTGATCTCAATGGCTTAACATGGTTTATAGAATTTAGCATCATTTACAGGTGATTTCACCCTATTAAAAAAACATAAAAAAAGAGTCCGTCGATGATATGGGGATTTATATAACTGGATATGATTTAACCATCATGTATCACGCTTCCTCCAAGCTATTGTAGGTAAATGATTGGGACACGCGGGGGAAATGGGCCATTCTACCTCTTTAACATCATTGAGCCAGTTTACCCTCCAGTATCTGGGGTGTTGGGAGCTACCCTGAGTAACCTAACCCAGCTAAAGGAATTGCGTATCCACGATTGGTCATGAGAAGTTGGATGCACCAAAGAATCCAGATGATGTCTGATGGTTTGAGCAGAAGCTTTCCAATTCCAACCCTTTCTGAATGGCATACTGAAAAATATCCGCTGTACGTTGTGGTAAGTCCACGATTATATCCTCTATGTTGGAATGCTGATACATAGCATGTATCAAAGTTTACAATGATCAGAGCCTGGAATGTACAGTGAACATCCGCGAGTCATCCAAAAGAGTTGGCCACATGGCCCGCCAAAATAACCTATGTGTTTCATCTTTACGCCAAACTTGGACGCCAAACCCTACTGCCCACCAAAGGAAAATTTGGCACCGGAAAAACAGAAAATCTTGGCTTCCATGTTTTTTTTTGGGGGGGGGTTCGAAGTCTCCCAAAACTCTGTATCACTTTAATCCCTTTGACGAACTTTGCCAAAGGCGCGGTTGGCAGAAGTCACTCGCACCGCGCGAACGAGGGTGGGGTCACTGGAGTGGTGATAGGTGGCAGGGAAACGGAGGCATAGTCAGTAAGTCTCGATTGTGGGTAAATCGACCGGACGGGTATCTTAACACCATGGAATCTTTTGTGGCAGAAGACATGCCTAGCTAAATTAATATAAAATAATAGTTCACTTCAGGATGTCTAGGGTCAGCTGCCAATACCTGGGGTGATTGGACGCAGTTGAACTGGGTTGTAGCCATGATGAAGCAGGGCGGTTCCTAATGCGAGGTTGCAAATCCCAGTAAGGTCCAAGGAAGATTCCCCTGGCAATCTAAGCTGGCCAGGGGAAGATATATATATAATATAATATATATGATATAATATAACATAATATAATATATATATATATATATTTTTAAAAATATAATATGATATGATATGATATGATATAATTTAACATAATATAATATAATATGATATAATATAATAATATAATATAACACACACACACATATATATATATATATATATGCAGGTTCATCTACAAATCTGGGGAAATGTCCAGAGAAAGAAGGCTTCAGGACCTTTTTCAAAACCCGTGAAATCCACATGTCACGCAGTAGGTGAATCTCCCAGCTGCCATTTTGAGGATCCAAAGATATCCAAAGATCTTTGCTGATTCTTTATGATCAACGGGAAATCCACTTGGGGAATCTATAGGTTTTTTTTTAATTATGGGAATATGTGTGATTTTTTTGGGTTCCTTGAGCAAATCCAAGTTATAGTGGGTATATTACACCCTGTGAATGCTGCATACGATTTCCCATCTCCTAACTGGGCGGATGATGTAGGAAGACTTTGAAGAGAAGCTGAAAGTCATGGAAGCAGCGCGGAGACAAAAGTGCATTGGCCGCTTTAGTCGAGTCGAACTGGGCATCTACTTGGCCGACAGAAATGATTAAGAATGTTAAAATTATAATACGTATATATATATATATACATATATATATATTGATTAAAAGTAAAAAAATCACTGATCATTTATAATTCTTCACAAATCAATACCTATATATATATATGGTGGAAGATGGCTAGTTTACCCCTAAATGTTGGTAGTTCTACCACTTTTTGCTACTTTCAGGATGAAATTAGATGTTCTACAGGGACCTTTTGGCTGAGAGGCACAGGTTCACATCTGTTCAAACACAGTGGGTTTCAACCTTCATGTTTGTGAAATTTCCAGGGTCGGATCTCGAAACGCCAAGGATTGAGGACTTTGCCCGAGGTCGCAACTTTCTTGAGTTGAATCAAGCAAGGCAGGAGCAGTCCAGAGCACTGCCGGATGGTATTTTTTTTCTCCCTGGAAGAAAGTCATAGACCCAACTTCCCCCGTTCATAGTAAACACCCCCCCCAGAAACCCATGGTAGAGGATTTAGACACATATTTGGGACTGTCGAATTCGGGTGAAGCCTGCATCAATGCAACTGTTTAGGTCACCAATTTAGGGTACCAATTTGAGCACCCATATTCAAACCAAACTTGGCCATATAGTTACTTTGGTAGTCTGTGGGTGTCTGTTGTAACCTTTGGTAAAGATTGGTAAAGTACCAGTAGTACCGCACAAGGCGGTGGCGGAAGTTTCAAAAATAGGAAACCTATAGGAGAGGTTGGTTGTTGTGAATCAGGGATGGCAGAGCGAATCCACTGATGGACCGAAAGGTGCT
>Ga0126342_10006330_pt1 | contig 20960 bp, 21 predicted proteins | sample Cyp1metagenome_FD_92528 | JGI IMG/M metagenome (GOLD analysis project Ga0126342, IMG submission 92528) | Coral microbial communities from Lord Howe Island, Old Settlement Bay, Australia - Cyphastrea 1 metagenome | ecosystem: Host-associated > Invertebrates > Cnidaria > Coral ...
AAAGCGTCTGTGTGTAAAAGCGTCTGTGTGTAAAAGCGTCTGTGTGTAAAAGCGTCTGTGTGTAAAAGGCTCTGTGTGTAAAAGCGTCTGTGTGTGTAAAAGTCTCTGTGTGTAAAAGCGTCTAAGTAACATTAGTGACATCTGAGGATGGATTAGTGACATCTGAGGTTTGAAAGAGACCCATTAAGACCAGCTAAGAACACTACAAAAACCTCCGCTACCACTAGATCCTGAGGCTACAACACCATTGCAGTCTGCATTCATGCTAGCAGCAAGCAGTGTGTCTTTGCTTCACAGCACATCCATTTTGAGAAAGTGTTTGATGCAGCACTGATGCTTGCACAACCCCATAGCAGTTTGCAACCATGCTGGTAGCGAGTGCTACTGACACCAAAAGATGCTCCAGTTACTGATACCTATAAACATACCTGGTGGTATCATGGGGTATGAAAATGCCACGGGTTCGGTAACCTCCTGACCTTGCTACCAGAAAGGGTTTGCTACCAACAACCTCTGGTGGAATGAATGGAGATATCCATTCAAAAATGATTTTTTGGTTTAACCCAAGTGTTTGTGCGCATGCACTACATACATACCACACCCGCTCAGACCCCAAAGCTGTCTGGCCCACAGTTTCAAACATTTTTTTGGGGGTTCCCTTTGTATAAACCCATATGTTTCCGATGGAACCTTGAAAATATTTATATATATATATATATATTACTATTATATATTACTCTAATATTCCCCAAAATTTTCAATACCACACAAATTTACATGTTTTTATCATCCCATGTTTTTGGGTGTTTGCCCATACGGGTGCGCCAGTGGCCCTGAACGGCCGGTGGGTCTCCACCTCAGCCGGATGGGCCAGAGATTGGGTTCTCATGAGATTGCTTGGGTTCTCATGAGATTGCTTGGGTTCTCATACTTTTATTTGGTTTGTTGTGAACATATTAGAACTGTCAAGGGTTTGCACATATTTGGAACCGCTTTAGAATTGTGGAAACCAACATGAACATATCAACAACCTGAAAATAGAATACCAATACTAAAATAGACGTTGGGGTAGTATGGATTCATAATTACGTTTTTTACTAACAAGTAAAGGGTCTTTTTTGGAATACATTAACTTCCATAAGTTTGTGTCTTTTAGGATCTTACCCCAATGATTGTATGGTTTCATAATGATTATTTTTTTGGATCAGTATAAATATAAATGAACCTTTACTGCGGTACATTCATTCGCATCTCATTTTTATATCATTTTATTTATAGGTGGGTGATTTTGGGGGCCCTTCCCCTTATGATAGTGATCTCAGTTGTATTGGTTTATATTAATGCATGTTTTGGGTCAACAATTAAATTATATAAATTACATTTTATTGGGATAGATTAACTTCCCAATAATTCTTTACAGGTGATTTTTTGGGGTATCTTCCCCTGATAATCTCAGAGTTATGGATTCATATTGAACCTTTTTTGGATTGGTTCCCTCTTTGGTTTTTTTTCTCCCTTTGGGTTGTTTCCCATTTTCGCATCGTTTTCCCAATGGTACCGCCGCTCAAGGCCATGGCAATTCCTGGATGGCAACTTCATCACCATCACCACTGTGAGGCCTAAGGGGGACAGAGATAAATAAGGTTGTGATTAGTGATTGAAGAGAAGGGGAATACAATTATATTGCCACCAAATCTGATTGAGTGCAAGATGTTCCACATTTTTTCACTGAAGCCAATATCCCCTTGGCAAATCTCGTCTAGATCTTCTAATGTGCGACGATATGATTCATCCCAAACATGCGCATGGGATCCATTCTTTCAAATCAGGGCCAACCTCTGAGAATAAAGCTACAGATTGAAACATATTGAAAAATATCATTTAGAACAACATTGATATATGTTGATATGTTTATTGAACATAGATTTTCAATCAAAGATGATCACTTACTTTTGGATCCCTTGGCGCCCTGCCATGATGTTGGCACGAATGGGGCTTTCAAGCCATGCCTGAATGGCCTTCTTGCGTCGTTCATTGGACGGGGGTAAGCCACAAGTAAACAACCAATTTGAAATGAATTGGTCTTTGGTCTTTGCCAAACTCGGCCCCTCACTGCTAGACCCAGAAGCACCCTCAGAAGATTTCTCTTCACGCGGCACCCCCTTTGACAGCCACTTCTTGTGCCACTCACGGGAATTCTTCCTTTGAGTTTCCGAAGTCTTGTAGGTCTTCTTCTTGATGTTCGGTTCTGTGTTCTCCTCATCCGCAACCTTGTCGATATTCGGTTCTGAGTTCTCCTCATCCGCAACCTTGTCGATATTCGGTTCTGAGTTCTCCTCATCCGCAATCTTGTCGATATTCGGTTCTGTGTTCTCCTCACCCGCAATCTTGTTGATATTCGATTCGGTGTTCTCCTCATCATCAGACACATCCAAATCCAAAGGGGTCTTGGGAGTGACCAATGGTTGGAAATCATCTTCTAATGGCTTCTCATCAAGATTGGGGTCCATAGATTCCAAACCGACTGGCATCGGCTCGCCACAGGAACCATGATGGAGCACATCATCCTCTTCCTCGAGGCACGGAGGAGACTGAGGAATGTCTTCAGGGGCGAATTGGTGCTTCCTCTTCAAGCATCCCTTGTTCCCATCCACTGGTACTGGTGGTTCTTGAAGGAATCCATCATCCAAGATGTCACCGCCACATTCAGTAAGAGGGCTTCCATTGCCATCAAACTTCTTGGGAGTCACGAATGGCTGTTGCCTTGGCATTGACAAATTATTTGAAAAAGTCAGACAATACAATTGTTGTATAGTGTTATCTGATAAATTGTATGTATAGTGTTGTATTTGAATTCAATGAACCCAAATCTGATAAATCCCAAACCGAAAATATTGGAATTTGGTTGATCAACCTTCAAACAAAATCTAAGCAAAATCTAAGATGCGAATGCAACCTCCACTGGGACTCAACCTTCGGTGAGTCATCCATGTTATGTGGCGGTGGCTCCACAGGCGCTGCAAAGCCAGTGTTGGATGACGGGACCAGGCACAAGCTCTGGGCACGTGGTCGGGTGAGGTCATGGATAACCTTGAATTTGGGGGAAGCCTCACTGTTTCCACAACGCGCCTTTTTGGCAAACATTCCATGGGCTTTGGATAGAGAAGGCTCGTACTCCATCACATCATCATCCACCACTATTTGGGTGAATTGGGAAGTCATCACAGGAGTCAGGTGATGGTCCAAAACCAGATTTGAAGCTAAATTAGCTCTGAAAACACTGGTTTGGAAGATTTTGCAAGCCACTGAGTGTAATAAGTGTCATTCACGAGTGCTATGGACTCAATGTTCTCTGACTTCTCTGGTTTTTTTTGTTCGATAACATTAATCACAAAACAAAACAATAATTAAATTGTTGTGCAGTCCACTTGAGAGGTCACTTAGACAGATCCCAAATGAAGACTTTTTTGTCATCCCCACAGCATCATTGCGATTTGTAGCTGGCGGTGGGCTGTGCCACCTGGGATTGGACCTCAACTGCGCACAGTCAGGCAGAGATGCCAGGGTGCCTCAATTTGGCTGTGCTGGCATGGACCCCCAACGCACTTCCTCACGGATGGGTAACCAGATGAATAAGATGAATAAAGATGAATAAAATTTGAACATATTTCCTCACAATAGATGGATAATCAGATGAATAATTACAATGAATAAAGATGAATAAAACTTGAACATAGAATGAAACCACCTGGGAAATGCAGAGCTCAAAATCCAAATCTAGATAAGTCGTTGGCAGCCATCCTTGGCCAACGTCAGATCACTGGGTAGAAACCACAGCGGCTTTGCCGCTGCAATCATCCGTTCTGCTGCATAGAGCCTGAATCGCCAAACCTTGGTTGATGTAAGGTTGGCTCAATCTTTAGATAGGTATTGGGTGGTTAGAGCACAAAAACGAAATATAAATACATCTTGAAGTTTGGATGCAATAAGAATGTTCTGAAAATCTGGTATAGGGTTTGGAACATCTTGGCCATATAGATCTTGGAAAACATACAAATCTCTGGTTGATTGAAAATATCTTGAACAAATGAATTTTTGACAATGTACTGGTGAATGAATCCATTACCTATATGTATATATATATGGGCGTTTCTTTTTGGAAGGATGAATAAATAGATCTTGGGATAAACAGATCTCGGCAATACGGTTCATCTGAATATAGTGATCATAAAAAAAGTGATATACCTACATATTCTGTATAATATATATATATATATATATCTTGGGAACCCCACATAAAATAGGCTCGCCCCAAACACCAATCTCCAAATTTAAAACGAAGTGGCCAAAACCAAGGGTGATGCACTCAGGGCTGAATGCATAAAGTGGGACGCCACGTTGGTACCCTTCAAGTTCTTTCCCTGGATCATTTGGGGGCGCCAGATCAGAGCATTCCCCTCCTCAGGCTTGACCTTGAAGTGGTCGGGGCATTTGCCTTGCTGGACCTCTGGCGGACGAAGGCACACGTGGCCACCCACTGTGTAGTCAACGGTCCCCTTCGACTCAATCATCTGAAGCATGGAGCGGAAAGACTGCACAGCACCATCAACTCCATTCTCCTTCCATCAAACATGTTCAAATAAGTCTTTGAGATGTTTTGGATTTCCATCATATATGTAACATGTGTATTATATATGTATATATATATATATAGAAAGAGATAATTATATATTCACACATGTATGCCAGTTATGTATGTTACAATTGTGTTTCCAACATGTATGCTTTGGGCCAACTAGTCCTCAAAGATTGCCGGAAACTCATCATCCTCCAGCTTGCATGGGATTCCACGGTCGGGGTTGTTGGTCACATACTTCACTGCTTTCTCCCCGGTAAGCCAAGAGCCTGCCCCATGAGTCACCACTGCTGCCTCCCAAGCTTTGATCTGGGTTGCTTCCTTGGCCATCAAGTAGAGTTCAGGGCCAGGGGCAAGAAAGAAACTTGTTGTCGATGAAATCCCAACCATCTCAGTCAAATCAGCCCCAAACTTTGCCTTCAAGGCAGTCAAGGTTGTAGGTGATCCAGTGAACTTGGTGCTCCAAGTGACAGGTTCAACTTTGAATTCGGTTTTGATTCCCTCGGCTTTGACAGGTGACCCTCCTCCACTTGGATCTGGGGTTGGAGAAGGCGTGGTCGCCGCTGCTGGGGCACCCCAATCCTGGTCAAACTGTTTCAAAATCTCACGCCACTCGGGGCCATAGATGGGGCAAGTAAGGAAATGCTTGCGAATGTCAGAGGGGATCGATAACTTGCCATCAGCGAATTGACACACCCTCAGAGTTGGAGGTTCTGGTACTTTCGGAAGGTCATCATTGGGCACATCCTTCTTGTACCGGATCGTCTGCTTGTCCATTGGGGCTGTGCCATTTTTCCATGCCTTCAGGGGAAATTAATTTCAAACCAAGCCTGAAAACCTAATTGACGGGAAATATTTTTTGACCATTATATAGTTTTTGACCCGACAATTGAAACAGTTTGCATAACCATTTCAAGCCGAACCCGAAATCTACTAGTTTTGGATATGATTTCAAAACATATGTCCTGCAGCAGGAAGTTCTTCACCTGATCCTTTGCAGCCTTGTAGTTGACATCGATGTTGCTAGTCCCGGTAACCCACATCCCCTGCTGAAGGGCTGCAAGTTCAAGGCACCCATCATAGGAAGTAGGATGGATCACCACAGTGCTGAAGTTGCTCTTCACACCACCTGTAATCATGTTTGATGTTTCAGGCAGGCAAGTCTGGGCTAAAATAAAATATTGGCAATTTGGAGGCCAAATACAAAGGATATACCTAATCAAGCAGGGTACTCATCAAACTCTTGAGGACACATCGGGCTACCGCAGTTCCCCCCAGCCATTGGCTAGTTTCTTGCAGATCAGTAAGGTTTCGTCTTTCTGAGTGACTTAAGAGGGTGTCCCCGGGGACACAAAAGTCCTTCTCAGCGATCGCAGCAGGAAACTCTTGGAGAACTTGGCGAAGCCACAAGGTGCTTGCACAGAACCTGTCCAGGGATTGCATGGGATGTGTTGGAGCTATCTTTTATTGGAAGGTTCTGGTCATATATATTTAATTTATGGCAATTTCAGGAATACGTTCAAATCAAAATCATATAGACAAGGGACGCATTGGTCTCTGCTTCCAAATCCGGTGCTCCCCGCACCACACGATGTGCAGTTCCACGCAATGGGAGTGTGGCATCACAAACCCCCAGAAATGAAAGAAATGCTCCTGGCAGCTCCCTGTTTCTGTGCAATTCCTCAAGGTTCAGGTTGATGGTGAAGGGCCGCAACTCGATCTTGTGGTTTTGAAACTTGTCCTCCAACTTCCTGTTCGATTGAATGGATCACCAAGTGGCCATGCTTGGCAATGGACTTTACTGTATTGTTATCAATTTTGAACTCAGATTTTTTAGTGTACCATAGCTTTCCTTAGGATATCGGATGGACATTACATTAAAGTGTTTGATAGTGTTTGTGAATAGATCATGAGCCTGATTGCGCCTGTATAGTGCTTACACCACCTTGGAATCATATAATGTGTTTGTGAATGGATATATATGTATTATGTTTTACCATGTCCTGGCCTGATGTCCCGACGAAGGGAACCAGCGGCATCAGTTCCAACCAGCAGCGGTGGAATCAAGACCATCACACTTCCTTATATTTCAGGGTCTCTTGTCTCAAAAACAATCCCCCCAAGTAACTTATATCTCTATGCCATTTTTTGTAAAGTACAGGGAAAATATATTCAAGTTTTGAGTCAACGAAATAATCTAAGATAAAGGTTGATCAAAGATAAAGATGGACTAAAGTCTGATCAAAGTAACGGGAAGGGGCCCCGAACAAAATGCGCTCTGCCAGCTCTCCCAAAGCATTGATGTTTGTCTGGCTGAGAACACCAAGCTTCGTGCAGTCAATGTAGAGGATTGTGTCAACCTCCAGGACACCCACCTGCAGCAAAGCAAACCAAAGGGGTCAGTGCAGTTGGATTCCTTTCCAAAAAGTTTTTTAAAAACATTCCCATTTTTTTGGTTTGTTTCTTGAAAACTCAAGCCTTGGCAGCCTGTGCAGCTGAGCGATACATTGCATCCAGCTTTGGGTCAGACCAAGCCCTGTCACACAGCAGTGACACACGGCAGCTGCGTTCCATGAAGCTCTCACATAGCCTGGGTTGCCAAGCTGTGAAATTCAGTACAAAACAGCTACAAAAAAAGGAAAAAGTTTTGATATGTTTTGATTGCACATGAAAAAACAAAAATACTCAAAATTATTTTAAAAAAACACAATTTCCTGAACATGTTTGACTAGAAGCTCTTTGCCTGCCTCCACCTGGCTTTTCTCGTGCATGACTTTCACCACATGGGAACGACGGGTGCACTCCTCCTTTGAGCTGTTGTAGCTGCACATAGCTGAGATGTCCTGGGAAAGCTTTGCGCGCACTTCTCTGAACTTTGCTGCCTGAGCTTCATCTTCAAGCTCCATCAGCTCACTTGCTGAAACCACAGGTCCATGAGACGCTTGGGGCTCAATGAGATCCGCCCACAATCCCAAGTGCTGAACCTTCCAAGTTGGAAGTTTTGCTGTCACAGCGGCCTCCACCTCTTGACCATAGTCCCTCAGACAATGACTCACATAACAGAAGTAAAAAAAGTTGGAATGCTGTAAAAGTTGATTCAACTAACTGCAAATGACTGCAAAAAAACACCAAAAAAAACAGGCCAACAAAAAACCATTCAAAAAAAGAGCCAAGAAACTTCTGGAGGAGAGCCTTGATCACAGCAGCTTCCTTCTCAGAGTTCCAGTGGCTCAGCTCTCGAGCTTCCTCAAGATCTGCACTGTAGACGCATGCAAGATCACAATGAGCATCAAATTGAGCACCACTCCAGCGTACTCGGGATTTGGAAGATTGTCTCAGACGGCGCCCATTCTCCTGGTAGCAGTGAATCACCAACTTGAAGTGTAAGACCTGTGCCATCTCGCTGACTGTCAATGCCTTCTTGAGATTGGTAGGGCAATTTTTCGGTGTAGATCCCAACATCCATCGCTGCCCCTTCAACTGCTCCGTGGAAAACGCACAGCCTTTCCATTTCACATGGTCGATATGCCGTTGAAGCACTGCCCGTGCATCCTTGATTGTTGTGTAAATAATAAATCAGAAAAACTGCAACAATACAAAATCAGCTCTCAAAAAATCAGCTCCCAAAAAATCAGCCTTGCAAAATTGATTGGAACTAATTCCAGCAGTAAGGGTCAGGGCAAGTGCCAGTGATCATGTTCAGCACGGACCTGAACTTCTCCTCGTCGAGGCGATGCTTTGCATTCAGCCCTGGACTTTGGTGAAACTCACCAACGATTTCCCGGAGACGATCCTCAGTCGAAGTCGATGCCAAATGAGCTCCTTCAACTGCACGCAGCTCCATGATCCTGCTGAATCTCAAGGCAAGCTGGAGACAGTTCGGGCTCTGGCGCTCACTTCCTCTGAAGCTCAAGGTGAGGTTGCGATAGGAACGTGCAGCCATGTCCATGTTGAAGGCCATCTTGGTTGATTTGACATTCACAAGGAAAATTATGTAAGCAAAAATTGTTTTTAAAAAAGTTGATGATTGGTGGACAAAAATGTGGAAAATCTTGATGGGAACACTTTTGTCAAAGAAAACATTTGAAATTGAATATCTTTCAAGTAGCAGTGCATGGGATCATCCAAGCTCTGTCCAACACCTTGAAAAGAGGCTTGAGCTTCTCAGCAGTTCCAGGCTCTGACAAATCCAGCTCACTGGCAGCCAAGAGAAACGTGGCAACCACGGACGCACGTGTCCATCCTTTCACAATATCCACGTGAGCGACATCGCAGGGCCAGCTGCTGCTTTCTGCAGGGTAGGGCAAAAATAAATTTGTCCTTTTTTGGTGGAAAAACTGTAAAGAAGAACATCAAACAAGCATGTGTGGCAACAATTATTCCTTTATGTTTGTTTGGGCTTGGTCTGTGCCTTCGCGACATGCTGTTGAGACATCAATTGATTCTCTGCCCAAGTCCACCCCTCCGAAAAGCATGGATTCAGCTGTGGTGATCCAGTCAGCAACAACTGGCATCCCGTCATCCGGTTTCTCAAACCTGATGGGGGGGAGATAAAAAATAAAATTTGAACATGTCCGATCGAAACAATAAATTTCCTTCCAAAAACTCTGCAAGCAAACCAACAGCAATTTACTGATTTGATCTTTTGGAAAAACTTGGGCCTCAGGCAGGTGATTGGCAGCTTGATGGTTTCATCTGCCATTGAAGGATTTAGATCCTTGGGTGGACCAGGAAAAAAATAAAACTACAAAAATACATTGAAATTTGCAACTTACTTGCTTTTATTGTTTTGGAGGAAAAATATTGTTCTAACAAAGTGTCCACTGCATTGGCACCCTTGTGCAACCACGCCATGCCACGATGAGTGCAGTACTCCTGATACCACAAGTCCAAATGCTGACAGCGAAGTTTGAAGTCGCCCTCTGCCAAGAGCTCACATACCAAAGACGCAGGGTGAGAGCCATCAGTCATGCCATCTTCAGACTTGAATGACTGGATGTAGGCTAGGAGCTCCTGTGTTTGGCTGGAGTAGGGACATAACATTCTTATAGTTTCTAATTTACCAGCTTTGGAAAAATCAGGTACAATACAATATGAATATTAATAAATACATATCTACATATATATATATATATATATGTATGTATGCATGCATGCATGCATGTATGTATGGATGGATGGATGGAAGGATGGATGGATGTGTGCATGTATGTATATATATATATATGTATGTATGTATGTATGTCTGTATGTCTGTAAGTCTGTATGTATGTACATTTGTTGTATGATTGTAGTAGATATCTTTGCATATATATATAGTGCTATATATGGATATATATATATATAAAAAATATGTGTATACACATATGCACATATAATATATATATATGTGTAAATAACTTGAAGCAAATATTCATTGAATAAATATATATATATATATAATCCCAAAGTACCTTAAAATACCCATAGCATAACCATTTTCCCAGCCCTTGATGCCCACTGAAAAAAAGATACTCCTTCACCAGGGACACATCCCCATGCATGCTCTGGATTTGCTTCTCATAAGCATTGCACTGCTTCTTGGCAGGCCCTTCCGCTGGCTTGGCTCCATCGAACTTGGAGGTGATTTCCTCAACCTTGGCCTTGAAAGGGAGGAGTCGTGGTGCTGCCATGCTGCTAGACCAGCCGGCTTCTGATTGATCCAAAAAGCCCTGAAGATAACAGGATGGTTCAAAACGTCCATCGATTTCATTTTCAATTTCCCAACATATTTTCAATGGACCGTAGGCCTCACAGTCCATCGATCCTAATTTCTTCGGGAAACACACGTTCAATTTCAAAATCAAAATCTTGATTTCAAATTGAACCTCACCCCCCCAAAGTATAGGGTTTTCAATGGACTGTGAGCCCCACAGTGCATCGAAACACATGTTGGATTTTGGAATCAAAATCAATCGACATATTGAGGTTTGATTTGGGTTTTCAATCGATCGTGAGCCTCACAGTCCATCGAAAAATGGGATTGCATGGTCAGAAACATACCAAGTGCATTGGTTCCAATGGGATCCCTTGGATGGCATGGGGGGTACATCGAAACATGGTGCACATGACCTTCATTGCTGGAGGTGCATCGAAATTCTTGGCACGGACACCCGGGCGTGCATCGAAAATGTTGGCACGGTAGCCCAAAAACCAGGTGTGCATCGACCCTGGGATGGTTGCCCACCAAGTCCATCGAAACATCCCCCAATTTATTATAGCATCAAAGATTTTTTGTGAATTCAAAATACTAAAACATATTGGAAACCCTGGTATTCCCCTCTAGTTTCCACTAGTCACAATGGAGATGTGATCTCTTTGGGGCCCCTTCCCAACCTTAATATGGAATAATGTGGAAACCGCTGGCAATCCATGATTTGTAATCCCAATGGAATGGATTTAATCTTTGGATCATTTTGGGTCCAATTTCCCTTTTCCATGGTGGTTATCATCTATTACCCCAATCCCCCCAAATTTGTTCCCTTTTAAAGGGAACAAATTCTACATTTAACTTATCCAGGAGTCCATATTTATAATCCTAATTGAAATGAATTTTCTTGTTGGTGGTACCCATTCCCAAATGTAACCTGTCCAAGGTTTATCTTGACCCTGCATATCAAACCTTTTCCAAGGTGATTCAATCCGAGAAGACCGTGTTCCAGGAGCAGGTTTAACCAGCTACTGGGCAAAGAATTGAATTTTGCAAACGGTTGTTTCTTCCCTTGTTGCCAGAAGTAGGTTTAACCTAGCTACTGGGCAAATGACCAAATATCATCGGGTTTGTTTCTTCCCTTCTTAAATTTCTCCAAATGAAATCTAACGGCTGAAGACCGCTCTCAAGGGTAATGATGGTGCCAGTGCGTTGAGCACTGCTTGGTGCATGACAAACGGTTGCCCAGGGTTAGCTGCAGCTGGCTGACTGTGCCACCACAGAGGGGTAAGCTCACTGTTCCTCCAAGTGGTGTTGTTGACCAACTCATAGAGATAATCCAGGGCTTTCTGGTAGCGGTGGCCATATGTAGAATCAACAGCTTGAGCTAATTTTTGCCATTCCCGTGCAACAGCTTGATTGTGATTGTTTTCCCTCCTTGGTGTCTTTAAATTTGTCTCCAAAAACAAGACATCACCCTGTTACAGTCATTGCCAATCTACATCCCACTTGGTGTCAGGTAATTAGATGAGGACATATTTAAAAAATCAGATATGATATATTGGTTGAACGACTTTATGGATTTGGGTTTGAAGGAATTTAAGACATCTTTTCACCAAATCTTGCAACAGGGGTCCAAAAAATTGTTTAACAGTTGCTAGATATCAAGCAAAGATCTTCGTGGTTGGTACCAGGCTGAATCCTGAAGCACGGATTTCGTTCATCACCAGAAGGGGTTCTTGTGAAAGCTCATCATCAGAAATAAATTTCTTCACAAAGAGTATCACATCCCCGTCACACTTGGCAGCCCGGGAAGAGCCATGATTGATGTTACGCGCCAAGGCTGCTGGAACATCTGCAGGGGGTTCTGACGGTTTTGGAGGCTTGGCGGGTCATGGGGTTGTTGCCTCTATCTTTTCTTGGGGGAAAACCATACCCATATATCCAGCTGAAAACCATTGTGAAACCATTTGAAACCCTTGATGCCTCGGCGCTGCATGCTGAGAAAAAGATGGTTCCCACTTTGGTCAACTAGAAGTCCACCTTCCAGTTTGACACCCAATGACGGTAGATGAGATCTCCAGTCATGTGCACACTCTAACTTTCGGACATTGACCCGACAGCTGGGTCCAATCCAGTCCCGAATGCTGGGTTTGCTCAGTTCATGTTGGATAACCGCTGCAACATCATCAATGTTCTGAAGGGAACTCTCATGGGCCACTCTTCTTGCTATAATTCCCCATGCTTGATCTTAGTTGATTTGCAAAAGAAGGACCCCAAAAAATAACCCACACCCACATAATAATTGATGGCAAATATGAGTTGGTCAAACCCCTTTTGGGTATAACATGAGCAACTGGTGTTTGTTGGCAAATAGCCCAAGAAATGTTTTTTAAAACTATGTGTTGATAAGTTTGCTTTGGCGGGTAAAAATTTTGGCAGTTTGGTAACAAACACCTGTTGCCCCCAACAAAGGTATGGCTCAATCAGGCACAATTACCTATTCGGCAATGTGTATGGCTTTTGCGAAGGCATGCTAAACAGCATAGCTTCATGCGGTGTTGAGCCACTAACATATGGAGGTATGTCAAGCAGTACTGGTTTTTGCTCTTTCTCACTGTATTGTCTGCCTAAGATGCCAAGGGAAATCGAATCAAAAATACTGGGTGGTAGTTAGACTTAATCCATCTTAATCCCATTGGTGGTAATTGGGATCCATACAACCATTTCTATCCAACAACCCAGCTACGTTGAGGACCAGTGTTGTTGGCCGTGGCCGATGGCCTTCATCAGCATATCGCATGACCTAAGATGAGCATATCAGAGGACCAATTTTGGAATGTTCTGAAGTAACAACAAAAATATGAGAGGAGCCCCAAACACTGTTGACTATTTGTTCCAAACAATATCCATCATAATGGGTTTGATTCTCTTAATACAAGGTACGTCCTCCAGTGTCTGTGCAACTATTTCGATGATAGCGCTACTGTCGTGCTTGGCCACTTCATCCATCAAGTAGATGTTTAAGCAGTGGCCAAATGCCCAGGCTCCATGAACTTTGACTCGAGGCCGTTCATGCTTTGCCCTGAGCTGTAATCAGAGCTGGGAAAGACATTGGGTGTAAGACTATTAATTCCCATGGGTCTAAAACAAATCAAAATAATGTTAAATCATCCCAAAAACACTGCGGCATTGGCTTTGAGATCCGGATGTCGAGGCAGAGCAAACTTGGCTTGGTCTAAACCATCTGTTGAAATAAATAATATTTCACAGTTGGGTTCACTTGATTGGGATTGAAGCTGCCACAAGCAACATCTGTCCCGGTATTGAGAGTGAAGGTGAAACCGGTATTGTTGTAAGACTTCAAGTTTCCCTTCCACACCCAAACTTCGATCCCCCAGTTGCTGTTTGAGGATGGAACATATTTCACAAGCTGTAAAAAGGGTTTTCTGACGAAACCGCAGTATGTCCTGCCACCTCCTCTTGTACACATCCAGAAAAGTGCCGTACCTGCAGTGCAATCCCAGTATGACCTGTAGAAGTTGCTGTTTCCAACATTCCCAACGAATAGAAAAAAATGATTTCATCACAAAACATATCTCTTCACTGTTATCATGACCAGGCACGACACACAGTGACAGCCAAGCATGGTTTGGGTTGACTTGTAGTGCTCAAACAAATCCATGACCGTTCCAGGGGGTAGGTATTTTCGAACAAGCTGACGATGAGGAAGTAAAGTGGTTTTGCAGTTCTGAGTTGTTAGCCATTCCCTGAGTTCCTCTTTGTTTTCAACATCTGATGCCACCTCCTCCCAATCACTCGGCAAATCATCGTCAAGATCCTTCTTTCGGTGAGATGCACGTCCCCTCCGAACGAACCTGACATGGAAAGGTACTTGTTGTGGGGAATGACATGGTATGACCCCTGAAAATGAAAGCACCTTGAATTGTGGTTTTGGTAGCAAATATCCTGAAATTGATAGCTGGTCAAAATCAAAATTGACAGTTCTATGATTAAGAAACTCATCGGGTAAAGTTTCGGCAATGGCATCATATGCCACTTGCAGAAAACCATCCACTGTCCATGTACCAGGTCGGCTTTCATGCTGCTTCCTGCCATGTCTGAGGTCTGGCACTGCACCTGCTTTTCTCTCCAGGCGGTTGCCACCCACACCGAGCAGGGATGCCAAACATTTGAAACCCACGGGCTTCTCCAACAGTGTGCAGATATTTGCACCAGTGCCACCAAGTGTTGTAGAGATCTCCATCTTAGTATGTTGAAGGATAACTGATCATGACTGGACTGAATATATGTTGTGGTGCTGGTTAAATTTATATATATACATATATCTTATATGGATAAAATATGATGAAATGAATAGATATAATGTATATATATATGATATTTGTTTTAATATGCTATATGCTTTATCACCATACATGTAATCATGAATGAATATATAGATACTGTATATATAATAGAAAAAACATAGTGTCAACAAGGCACAATGGAATCTTGATCCTGCTTGCTCAGTTTCCAGAAGTGCTCAAGAAATGTTGCCAGCTCTTTGGATCCGGTGAACTGTTTGAAGCAAATCTTCTTTGCACCTCGTGTTTGTGTCAAAACAATGGATACCAGGTGATCATATATGATGCCCAATATTTCCTGACTGATCCCACCACTAATGCGGACAAAGGCACATGAGCAGGACGGTGCACTAAACAACTTTTGCAGTCTGGCTGGATCCATGCCGTTTCTTTTGTAAAAACCTTTTGACTCACGTCGTGCATACACAGCCTTTGCAGCTCGTTTGCTATTGTCGTATTGACGCTTGGTAGGCTTTGCCGCCTCATTATCCATATTCTCCTTCCAAAAAGTTGCTTGTTTGAAAGTTGATACTGAGTTCCACCCAAAAGTGAAGACAGTGTCTTTCTTGGGCACAAAACTAGCCTCATCACCGCTGGATAATGACATACTGTCGGATTCACCACCCTCATCTCCGAAGGGTTTGCTGAATTTCCCTGAATCATCTTCAGATGACTCATCAGCGAAAACAGTAGATTTTCTGGCGTAGTTCATGGATTTTGAAGGCTGGGGTGTAACACCTTCACCATCTTCATCTTCAAAGGGACGTTTGGTGGCAACCTTGTGTGGCCTGGTTCCCCCCACAAACCCTCTGGGCTCAGATTCTGCGCTCTCAGGCCCAAAGGCGCTGGCTGAAGGCTTTCGCTTTGAAGGCCGGGGGGCACTGGCATCACAGAACGATAGGAAACCCAAGGGCCTAGAATCTTTTTCTGTGGGCTCATCGCCAAACGGAGGCATGTCGACATGACTTTGGGCTTGAGAAGAAAATCAAGGATCCATCCCAAGATGTGTTAAGATTTTTCTTGCGACCTTGAAACTCACATATGAGATGACCAAACGACAAAGGCACGTGAATCAGTGACACTGAAATATGTTCAAGCTGTTTTCATCTCTTTTCTTGTTGCCATTCTCGAGATACTCCGAGCATTGAATTGGAACAAAGCGAATTACCATTCTCGAATTTCAAAAAAGGGATCACAGCTTTCAAAGCGGTTTACCTGTCTTCTGTGCAGAGAATGGCCATCAATAGGACAAATCCTGCACAGGCAAGCGACATCCCGTTGCCTGCAATCTTCCTCAGGCTGGCCTCTGTGAGGTAGGAAGTATCCACCGTTTCCTTGGCTTACGGGTTTTCCGGATAATATCTGGATAATCTTTAGATACTTTGAACATGGCACTGTTTATTATGATGATTCCAAAATCTTTGATGTAGGCTGTAGGCCCGCATATGTTACCTACTCTTGACATGGCAGAGGTCAAAGTAAATATGTAGCTCTCTGTACTTGGCAGTGGAAACCCAGAATTTTTTAAACATTTCTATATATGTATATATATATATATATATCATACAGGATCTGGGTAAAGTTGTATGATTCTGAAATCAAGAATCCACTTTTGCAGTGTGAGCACCTGGACCCCATGCTGGGTACCCCAAGACATGAAGTTGTTCCCATCCAAGCAAGAGCCGTTTCTTTTCTTCAGACCTCAGCTGGTTCAATTATGAAGTGGGTATATTTTTGACCCTGGACATCCTCAAAGTGAAAACACAGTTGATCATCAAAATGATGTAGCCATGGAACCATAACTGACTTGAAGTTGTGAGACAAGGCATTGCTCCATTCTTCAGATCAGTGCGGCATCGCTTATCGACATTCGCTGACAGGTCATAGAACTTCTTCAATGGCACGGATGCCCGGAACTTGCCGAGATGGTAAAGCTGGCACCTGACAGAGGGATAAAGATGGCTTGATGGTAAGTAGGTATCTTAAGTATTGAGGCTAGACAAGTCATGATAATACACTTTGAAGACTGGTGATTTCAATCCAAACATGCCTGGACAAATTTTCTTCCCGCACATTGTATCCATGAAGTTGATTGCCCCGTGCAACACAGTAGGCTTTGGCAGAAAGATATGGATCAGTACCCTGAGGTGCCAGGATCAAATCAACCAACTCTTGAAGGGTGTAGGAGCTGGTCCATTTCTTCATGTTTTTGTTGTACACCACTCGCCAACTGCGTGCCCTCTGGTTGGGGTGCCCGAACAGCGATGGACAGAGCCTAGGACACCAGAAAGAACTAATGGAGAAAACAAGTGGGCAATTTGCTTTTGACTTTCCTAATAGACAATTATTCCATATTGTTGATCTTAAGCCCCAAGACTTCAAGACATAGTAAGCAAGAATTCGACATAGTTTGATGTAACTCAGTCTCAACTCTGAAAGCAAAATCTTTTGCTGGTTGACAAATGTTGACCACGATGGTTGTCTTGACAGGCATTCTGCTGATTTCAAATGGCAAAAAATCTGATTGAATTTTCTGAGCCACACACTTTGCACTTTGGATCTTGTGCTTCGTGAGGTTCTTGGAAAGGTAATCCTGCCAAAAAAATCTTATGAGCAATAAACAATAATAAACATATGATCTTTGGGAATTGTTGTCACTGAACATGACATGCAGTATGTACATACCATCATAGTGGTCCCCCTGGTCCCCCCCACCTCCTCGTAGTCTGGAACGCTCTCATGAACACAAATTGGGGTTTCGTTCATGAAAGCTGTGGAGGCATCATGGACTTTCTTCAACTCCACATTCTTGAAGCCTTCACGCAGTCCGTACCTAGAGAACACTGGAATTAACTCTGTTGTCAAAAAAATGGTTGTCTATGGTTGTCTCAAGTTCATCAACTCTTACTTAACATCCTAGGGCACTTGGAAAAGAGGATGCATGGTGCTCCGATGAGGCCACAGCTGTCACTCGAGAGGGTGATCCGGCACCTCATCAGTGTGATGGTGTGAGGACCCAGTGTCAAAGTGACAGGGGCAACTAACTGTCTGAACGACTTCAAAACTCTGTTTTGATAGATGAGGCACAGATCTTTGTGCTGACAGCAGTTCCCATATTGGACCAGTTTCAACTTTGCTGGTTGCCATGTCTTTGTCTTGGGGGGGTTCTTGATCAGCTTCAGAATGTCATTGAAGATGCAGCTGGTTGGGTCTGTCTTCATGGTAAGGGCAATGCAGCTCTTCGACCTCTCAACCTCAATGGCAAAGTGATTTTGAAACCAAAAATAATTTTGAAACCACACCTATCCCTTGATCCTTTAATTTCTCTCAAAGTGACAGTGAACGAATGTGTCAAACCACAGGTCACGCCCCAGAGATGCTTCGCCGCTGCCTCAACCATCTCCCAACTTCGTCGCACACACAGGGCTCCCCCGAACAAGTCGTAAGTTTGCCAGTGATTCGTTCCTTGGAAGATCAAACTGAAACATACTGATTAGGTCAATTTGGTCTAGATTTATCAGAAAATACACCATGTGTTTGGATAACATCAGGTTAAGAAAATGGAGACCCACGTGGCAGGTGAATGCAGCCAACAGACTGAGCTTTTGTTCAATAAACTGGCGTCCGAACACAAGGGCAGAACGTTCCAGCAATACAAAGGCCCACAGCCTCACAGATTTGCGTGAAACATGGGATTGGGGGCAAGTTTAAAGACCTATAAAGACCTATAAAGACGTAATAATATGTAATAATATATGAGGTTTGATTTTAAAAGCACAAATTGGAATAATTTCCCATCCATAATCATCCACAGTTGGGGATCCAGACGAAAGCTCCTCTGTTGTTTTCGGCATAGGGTATTGTGGCCTGAGATTCCAAGGCTTTTCAAAATAGATTGATGATTTGATCAAACTAAAAAATAGCAACTCCTTGACTCAAAGTTGATTGAAACAGACATTCTGGGATTTGGCCATGATGACAAGAGCTTTGACCCTGAGGCTTGGACAACTTCGGTGCAGTCCGGTGGTCTCCAGGCTCATCGTCGCTGTCATCTAAATTGACAACTACTGGGGACGCAGCTGGCCGTTTTCTAGAGGGCCTCCTATTCAGGATGGCTGCTAAAGCCACTGGTGAAATCGGCATGGCTCAGGGTCAACTCTAAAAAGATTTCTGTGCAAAATCAACCCCATAAAGAATTCCTTCTATCTTTCTTGTGTGCATGAATAATTGCATATCATATAAGATGTTTTTTGGGCAAAGATTTGTCTGTGTCCCTTTATGTCCTAAACTCCTCAACCTCCCAAGCCAAAATTGCTGATAGTGTGCAAAAATGAAAGTTGACAGTGGTTCAGCTTAATCAGAAGACTGGTAAGATAAATATGTTGGCATCCCAAAGAGATTGAACCCACAGCCCATCGTTTGATTTTGGGGCTCCCAACGGTTTCTGCCCGCAGGTGGCTAGCACCTACCAAATGAGCGCCCGAGTGGAACGTGGTGGTGTGTTTGAATAATGACGGACCATCCAAAGAACATGGTGGTGTGTTTGAATAATGATGAACCATACAATACAAAAGAGAAAATACTGATTGTTTGAAACGGTTGAAACAGTTGAAAATACTGGTTTGCTGCCCGCCTTGAGTAAGTGGTTGATGCCGTTCAGGTGGTTGTGAAGAAATCCTCACAACAGAACGCAGGGTCCCTTAGAAAACACAAGTCATATCTTCTGTTTGGGTATATATGGATGGGGTTCAACCACAATAAAAAAAAAATGATCATATCTTATGTTTGGTAATGTGATCATATCATTGTTTTCGGTATGGGATCCTCCGCATTAAAGAAATAAGTAAACCTATCATACCTTTAGTTTGGGCATGGCACCCATGAAACAAAATCAGTATATCAATTATTTCTTATGATTGGGTATGGTGTCCCGCACATTAAAAAAAATACGGAAATGTTGGACGAGCCCTCTACTTGGTGGTTCACCCCCACTTAGTAAGTAGGTTATACCCCTGGTTACAACTGGGCTAGGTAGGGTTAGTTCACTTATATTTTATAATTCACTTACTAACTGGGATGAACCACCAAGTTTCAACTCACACCCCACTGTGGTGTGGATTTTGTTTGCTACTCAAAAAAAAATCCTGATGGCATCAATCTAGTGCTGCACAATGGTTTTGCAACCCTGGCCCGAACACACCGAACGTGGCAAAAAAGAACGTCCTGAGGTGTGGGAAGTGTTGAAGGAAACCCAAAACCTGAATTGCTGCAGTGGGATAAGAGAATAACAACCCAAAATGGTTGTGAATGACCAAGGTTGTTTTGAAATATGTGTGACTTTCCACTTTGAAAATTTACACTGGGTTGTTTTGGTTGGTAGAGTCTGCTATTGGCCACTGGGGTGCCGCTGCCCTTCAATTTGACTTGAGGAGCCAACATGCACCCAGGGAAAGATGTCGGTGAAGTAGCCGGTAGTTTGGCCTGTTCCAAAGATGCTGCCTGCTCACACGGTCGGTTGCTAGTAACTAAACGGGATCATCCTATGGGGTAGCATGTACCTAGGCATATATATATAATACATATTTAGCCATATGTGCACATTATATTTATATAAATGTGTCTGTGAAAACATGAAGTAACTGGAGCATCTTCTAGCTGCTTTTGTTCTAAGTTTTCTTCCTCCTAAGTCTAGAAAACGTTTTTTTCTCAACTTAAAAAAGCTAGCATTGCCTGCTACTAGCATGGTTGCAGACTGCAATGGTGTTGTCGAAGCATCAGCTGATCCACTGGTAGTGAATGAGATTTTTTTCTCAGCTTAAAAGCCAGCATTGCCTGCTACTAGCATGGTTGCAGACTGCAATGGTGTTGTCGAGGCATCAGTTGATCCTAGTGAATGATATTTTTTCTCAACGTAAAAGCTGCCCACCACTAGTGTGGTTGCAGACTGCAATGGGGGTTGTCTAAGCATCAATTGACCCATTGGTAGTGGAGCTTTGCTGTTCTGTACTGGCTAGTCCAGGTGTTTGTTTATGCAAGTCCCAGCATATATGGTGTGGTATGGAAGCTGATGGTAGAGATTTTGTGGAATCTCTTCAAACCTCAGTTGCCACTAATCCAGCCTCAGTTGCCACTAATGTTACTTGTCTGTGTGTAAAAGCCTCTGTGTGTAAAAGCGTCTGTGTGTAAAAGCGTCTGTGTGTAAAAGACTGTGTGCAAAAGCGTCTGTGTGTAAAAGCGTCTGTGTGTCAAAGCGTCTGTGTGTAAAAGC
>Ga0126342_10006331_pt1 | contig 20959 bp, 22 predicted proteins | sample Cyp1metagenome_FD_92528 | JGI IMG/M metagenome (GOLD analysis project Ga0126342, IMG submission 92528) | Coral microbial communities from Lord Howe Island, Old Settlement Bay, Australia - Cyphastrea 1 metagenome | ecosystem: Host-associated > Invertebrates > Cnidaria > Coral ...
AAGCACCTTTCAGTCCATCAGTGGCTTCGCTCTGCCATCCCTGATTCACAACAACCAATTTCTCCTATAGGTTTCCTATTTTTGAAACTTCCGCCACCGCCTTGTGCGGTACTACTGGTATATCCCAATTATTTCCATTACCAGTGTGGATGGGTCAAAAGCCACTAAACCCCTTCTGTTCACATCCCAACAAGAATGGTATTCAGAAGTATTGTTCGCCATTGATCCAACTTTTCTATCCCAATTTATTAGTTATATATTATATATATCCCATTGGTACTAATGATAGAATATATATATATACATACATAATCATATATATATATATATATATATCCCAATGATATCCCATGATTGATCCAACGTATTTCTGTTGCAGGAGGGTCTACAAGAGAAGTTGTGGGACGTGGGCGAACGCGGCTTTCTGCCTGCCGTCAATCCAGTGAAGGAGTTGCCTGCGCCATGGGAGCCCTGGAACCATCACCGATGGACGGCCGGATCAGTTGAGGGAGTCAATCCCCAAAACCAGTTGGGTGTTTCATATGGAAAAATGGATTATATACATAAAGTGGATTATATACATAAAATGGATGATACTACTTCTTATCCATAATTTTGCTGGGAAAAATATGGAGAAGTGTTCAAGAAGTTAGTATAACACCACTACAAAGATATGGATTTGAAGGGGAAAAAAGGCTGGTGGATTGAAATCTGGTGGAAACCAAATAAATGAAATGAATTCGACAATTGGACCCATGTTTGGTGAGATGTTTGAGATGTTTGGTGCTTCTCCTCTCTTGTGTCCAGTTGACCTCTGTCAACGCTATGTGGCACACTGTTTGTGATACAGCTAACTGCAAAAATCGTTGCAACAATGGAGGGAATAAACACATAGTGGTGTGACTTCACTGGGCAAGGAGCTGGGAAGCTGCTGCCTTTTTTAAAGATTGAATTAGGTCAACTCATGGAATGATCTGATTTACTAGGCACAAGCCCGCATGACTGAATTCTGGGTGTACAGCAGCATACAAGGGGGTCCGGTGTCAAATGAGCCAAACAAGAGATTCGGTAAATTTTGGGATGAAAGTGTCATTGACAAGGCTGATCAAGATCATCATCGTGTACAGATTCTATAAAAAAAAAACGTAGTGCACAACATGATGCTCATGTGGTCCCAGCTTGACGCGCAACTCAGGATGAACTTGTGAAAATCATGGATTTCGTCCCCAGCTACTCTGTCCAAGGTGCGCTCAACCACAGATATTGTGTCTGCCGATGTTGATTTTTGATCGTCCCCATTTCTTTGACACGTAAGCCAAGCTGAAAGTGTCATGGCTCCAACCCCAGCCGCTTTGAGTCCAAGTGAGTTCATAAAGCATCCTACCGAATCCTACCCCTTACAGCCTTACAGTGCCTTACATCCAATTGATTGAGATTTGCCCGGTTTGGGGTGGTCCCTCTATAATCCTCTGTGAGAAAGCAGTCCGCTGAGGCAGATTTCGAGAGATTGCCGATAGTGAACTCCAAGATCTGCCCAGTTCGCGGCAGGGGATTGAAGAAGCCACCAAAGATCTCAGTGAAGGGGAGTTGGAATGTCTACATTCCGTTCTGGGCTATGTGTGCTTGGCCTACATTCATTCTCCACCAGCAACTGGGATGCAGGCAGATTTGTGGCAACAGCTACAAAGATATACAGGGATGGGAAAGTGTTTCCAGGATGCTATAGAGACAACTAGTCTTTACCTCTTAATTTCTATCTACTTGGGGGTTGCCTTCCTTTTTCTGCACCTCCATCCCATCCATTTTAGCACCCATCCATCAATAAGGCAACCTCAAGACATCCCCCTAAATCAGGTTCAATGTTGGGCCATCAGTTTTAAATCTGGATCTTTCCATATCTTTCCTTTCGCCCCAACTTCCATATTTGCTTTCTGCCTAAGCAATGCTTTGCCCACGTTTTTTAGGATGTCTATGAACAAGATGCCGATGAAACGGTGAACATCATGGGTCGCCTTGAAAGCGCCGAGCTTCGCTTACCCAAGTGGCTCAGCATGCCATGGCTGTCGGTGTCACAAACCTTGGGACGGCGACCCATGTTGGACTACGCTGGCTGCGTGCTGAACAACTGGGAACGCATCGACCCAGAGCGGCCCTTGAAGCCTTCGAACCTGCGGCTGCTTCGACGCTTCACGGGCTTGGTGGATGAAGAATGGTTCTTCAAGACACATATCATCATTGAGGCGACGGCGGCTTGGGCGGCTTGGGGATTGTTTTTGCCCATGGGTTGGAATCCGGTTGGAATCCAGTTGGAATGATGCAGAAATGTAGAAATCAAGGCTTCATTTAGAATTTAGATGAAATGGAGAGTTGAAAAAGATATGTTGCAGCGTGGCATGGTCAAATCTGATTCCTTCCAAATAATCCGCTTTCAAGCGAAGAACGGGATAAGCAACACCAAGTGGATCAACCATATATTGAAAATGCAGTCCCCCCATCTAAAAGTGGCTCAACCTGATATTAGCCACCACTCCCTGACCACCAGCATATGCACCAGGCAGAAGGCAGCCACGTGGTGAGTAGTTTGGTGGCCATCAGTAACGCTGTACAGCTCCTTGGCAACCTGGGGGACCGGGGGAGACCGGGGGAGACCGGGCCCTGGCTGCTGAAAACTGTGGCGGCCCAAAAGATAGAAGCAGCATGAAGCTGGTAGAATGATACTGTTCCATAATTTTCCACTCGTTCAATTTCGTATATTTCTTTGCAAAGTGATCTTGTCAATCCTTGGTAGCAAAGATGGTTCAATCCCATCCCCCATTGATTCAGTGGATCTAATCATTTTGGTGCAAAAAAATTGGGATCAATGGATCTAGAGCATAGGATTCTATCCAGCAATGGTAATTCTGATAGAACACATTCACCACTTATAAAGGCCATACCCCATATGTATATATATATATATAAATACTATATATATATACTATATACCCCATCCCAGTTAGGTTCCCATGGCATGCTCTCAACTGCCGCTCGCCTTGCGAGGTCCAACGACGAGAGAAGTCTGTTGGAAGAGTTACGCTCTTTGGAGGAGAATTTGTGGAGGCTCCTGGATGGCAGGAGAAAAGAACACCAAAGAACTAGTAACCCAGCAAGCCATGTTGGGCAAAAAAATGTGATTTGACAGAAATTGAGAATGCTATCTATCTTCGGAATGAGCCAAAATCCAGTGTTTTCCCATTCGATACCTGTTTGAAAGCAATTCTCTCACGAAAGATGTGATGTGTAGTTGGGCACCCAAGATTCGCCAGATGCACTCACTTGAACTGGTTAAAAGTCCGAAGTTTGCCATGAGAGTTTTCAAAATCACCATAGATTACCTATATTTAGCTATAGTGGCTAGATTAGTGGCTAGATATTGATAAAACTTGATGCAACGTCAAAAAAAAAGATCATACTGATGACGAAAACCACCAAGAGAAAGCCCCCCATTCGCCCGCCAGGTTGTCCTCCGTGTGTTTGCCCATCATGTTTGCACGTTCCCCACAGGTTCGGAAGGGTGGGATCTATTTGCCTGCCGCGGGACCAAGCCACACTGCGAGATATATTAATGAAATAGAATGCATGGTGAATTTCACATATTTTAACATACTTTAATATATTTTAACCACTTATTGGCATGAAGATTTGTGAGGAGCACCACTAAAAAGGTGCGTGGAAGTGTTGCAAGAGAAAGACTTCTACCGCAGCTTTTTTCATCTATGTCCGAACATTATTCACTTGAGCAGCCATGTCCAGAACAGTACGTGTTTTCAGGGAAACTAGGCCACGTTGAAATAGTTGGGAGGGTTCTGTTCAATCGTTTAGAATCTGTGTAGTGCAAGACAGGCCAAGTCTGCAGGATGTGAAACACTGCTATATGAATCTGCACCTCACTAGTACAACCTGATTCAAGACTTTTCAAGTCGCCATCAGATCGTGATACAGAGCTTGTTCAACCGGATTTTGCTCAGCAGATTCCATTTGCAGGACCATTCACTGCTATGTGAGCCGTTCCTCTTTTTCTTCCGCTTGAGAGCTTACATCAAATCAGTTGATGTCGCTCGGGGATCAAAACGGTAACGAAGAAGTTTGTCCGCCAGTGCAAACCGCGTCAAATCAAGGAGCTTTCGTATCTAAGTTTGGGTTGTTTGGGTTGTTTGGGTTGTTTGGGTTGTTTCGGAAGGTCTGACTCCAGCAAATCTAGGGCATAGCGACGATGTTCCGAACAGGTCAGGTAAAAATCCGGGTGCCACCAATTCTCTGCCCCAGTGGGTACCAAGCTACCAAGACCACGCACTAAGGTCAAGATGGTGGGAGAAGATGATGAACTTGAGGAATATCACCTCCATGGTCCCTCAGGTGCTGAAACTAGGAAGATCTCAGCTGTTTTGGTTTCCCCGGTGGTTGTACTATTATTACTGCAATTACAAGCCGGGGAAACTCCGACGGGTTTTTTCCCGACCGAAGTTCAGGTGCTATGTCGACCATCTTGCCATCGGTGGATGCATTGCTTGGCATTCGAAATACTTCTGCAAACCTCCGTGAGGCGCTGCCGCGCTGTGAGATAATGTGAGCTGTGAGCCACTCCACTATAGGCGGTCTTAAAAACCGTCTCAAAATATCTCAAAGTGATTTATATCACTTATCACTGACTTATCACTGACTTATCACTGACTTATCACTGACTTATCACTGACTTATCACGATCTGAAAGAATCCCCTATCGTTGGACTCCAGTCCGTAGAGTCCGAGAACGGAGGCCGTTAAGACCTTCGAAAATTATGTTCCCAGAGATCACAGAGACTTCTTGGATCACCTCAGATCCTCGGTTGAGCGTCGCCATGGAGACCCAGGGGTGGTGCCAAATCCGCGAAGTTCATTCCAAGAATAGGAAAGATCCATGTGCAGTTTAAAACATTCAAAAGATGGGAAAGATGCTTAAAGATGCTTTAAAGATGCCAAGTAGCGAACATTGAAGCTCTAACCGGGGATCTGGATCTGTTTCAGCCATTTACCAGCTATTGGATCAGGAAATGCCCCCGAGAGTGTGAAGAGCTTCATCGAGTCGCGGAGGCACAGCATCGATGAGGGCACCTGGTTCGCCCTGGCGGCGGCCTTCAATTCCTGTCGCTCGAAAAATCGACGAAAAAACAGCGATCGTGGGAAGAATGGGAAGGTGCAAGAAAGTTTCATGGAAAAATCCTGGTGATCCAAAGTATGGGGTCAGAATGGATGATTCACGTAGTACGAAAGGCTAGGCTTTTTCAGGGGAGGATGTTGAGCATAAAAGTGATTTCGGTTTGAAATGTGGCCAAAGGAAGAAAAATGGTCCTCAATTAGAAGATGACAGTTTTATACAATTTCTAAATGTTTGTTTTTATAGCCGAGCTCAAGCTGCGCTTGCGCTGAGGCATCTCACGAGTTTTAGATTTCCGATGGCGCCATTGGAGCTTCGTGGAGCAGTTTATTGCACCTCGGATGTGCCGACGGAGAAGCGTTCGCTGAAGCTTTCGGTGAGGAAACGTCGGAAACGTCGGACCTGATCACCAAGGCTCCATATTTTTCCGGTGGATCTTCAGTCATCTTCATGTTTTCTTTGCAACTCCGAATTTCAAGATAGGAGTGATGCGATTTTCAAGGGTATTGCAGAGTATGTTGGAGTTCGAACTTAAGGCTGTGAAATCAATAAGTGGCATGCTTTTCCATAGGAGAAACTAGGAGCACGGCCTTTAGAGGGCCGTGTTTTTTTTTGATCAATGGGATGTTGTTGATCATGTTTGATGTGCTCGTGCCTCGTGCCAATAGGAATTTGTGCGATTTTATTTTTAAGGTCGTCAACCCCTTCTTCACAAGCAGTAGAACGAAAGCAGTCATTTCACCTACATGAAACTACCATTTTTGGGTTTTCTGGCCAACCTGTCACATGTTTTTAGCTGTCTTTTGGTCAGAGCAGCGCCTCCAGTTCTTCCAAGAACCTTTTAGGATCTGGACTCTGTAAGTTTGAACGCCAGCACCACATGAACACATATTGTGTCACGGAGGGGTGCGTAGCATGAACCATGAGTGCAGAGTTCAAGAGAAGATACAGTACCGTAGCATGACCCATGAGTGCAAAGCTCAATAGCACATAGAGTAGCGTAGCATGACCTATGAAAAAGAGAGCCATGGACGTTATTACCCCACCCCGCCCCACCCCACCCCCCCAACGTCAACAAAACACCACGGCCGTCTAAAAGTGGTCCAACTAAATGGTAACTGATCTACAAAGTGAAGATGAAACCCGACATACAAAATGCACAAAATGATACAAAATGTAGATCAACATATTTCATATACATTCATATACCAAATGTGTTTCATTTCACCCATATTTCTGTGTTTGAAACCCACATTGCACCTGTATTTCGATCCGCCGAGGTGCGCCCCTCATCCTCCAAGGCCGCGGCTTCCGCGAGCGCCAGCGTGTGCCCCATGATGGAGCGGGAACGGTCAGAGCGGCCACAGCCGGTGGGCACTGGTGGGACCACCTTCGACTACCTGCAACAGCAGCTGGGAACGGATTTTTTTTGGAGATCAGATGCCATATTGATATATTGGATATGTTATGTACATATGTATAGTATATATATATACAATTGTATTTTAGGGAATGATAATAGCTAGGCTATATAGCTATAGTTTGTAGCCAAGCTGTTTTAGGTAATAGAACTATATGATTGTTTGCAGTTGCGAGATGCATGGGTTGAATGGTAATTATGGTACCCACGCGCTTTCCCCGCCCATATTTTTCAAGGAGATGCGGATGTGAGTGATCCCCCCAGTTTAACTGTTTCCAGATTTGGGCGGAGCGAGGTTCCAGAGTAAAGCTCAGATTGATCATAGTTGACACCGATAATCTGTGCATCTGTGCATTGTTTGTTAAGATCCCCAAGTTTCATCCCAACCAGAGTCCAAACATCTTATGTCAACCACTGGTAGGGATGTTCAGCCCAGGCACATCACCGATTCGCAGATGGCGCGAATTCCCCTGGGGGTGGTGGAGATGTCGTTGCTGAAGACCCCCGAAGTCGCCAAGATCTTCCGTCCGCAGATGCCCAACGTGCCACTGCTGGATGGCAGCCTCTGGGATGTTGGAGGACAACAAAACACATCAAAACACAAGATGTTCTGGAGATCACTCGAGATCAATTTTCTGTATGTTCTCTATGTTCTGTATGTTATTTGTGTTGACATCCCATTGACAAGGCTTCCATTGCGTTCGTGGAATATTAAATTAACAAAATATAAGAATAGCATGCAGTGGCAAAATTTTGGGTTCTGAACATAATTGGTACTCAACCAAGGAGGTGAAGAGAAGTCTTTGTGAAACGATAGTTCAGCAAATCCAAACCCTTCTGTGTCGCGTTTGATTCGGATGGATGTTCATTTTGTGTGTGAGAAATTGCATTAAAACCAGAAGGTATGATATGTTGAAGAGTGACCTGATTCACTAAACTGCCAAATTTTCAGCACTGGAGGTTCATGTCTGTGTGTGATCAACAGCGCACCAGGACCCAACGGATTTGTAGCAAATCGCGACGGTCTTCTGCCGGGCTGGGGTCCCTTCTTCCAAGGTCCCTTTCCAGGCCCGGATTCTGAACAAACAGGGATTTCTGATCCCAATAGATCCCAGCATGGATGAAATTTAGGAATCCATTGGGAGAGTTGAACGAGGTCGAAGCTTCTTCGGGTCAAGATGACAAACCCAATTTCGATCGATGATATCGATGATTTTGTCTAGGATTGAAAGAGAAGATGGCGCGTTTGAACCAAAATGCCACATGGAACTTGCCGAAGCCACATCTGCAAACTTTCGTCCAAGTCAAATGACATCAAATGTCCTCTCAACATCGCCAAAATCATAGATGTAATATGATGTAATAATTTTCTGCACCAAACTCGCACTTTTTCGTTTTTTATTGCTTTCAGATGATCCCTAGTGATCCATCAGGCCCACTAGGAGTTTCACCCATGGTTGCATCTTTTGGCTGTTATGGTATGTTCTGTTTTTTTTGCTCGACATTGACTCAGAATCACCGAATCACCAAGTTGTTGATCTTCCACTTGCTTCATATCGTGGTGAATCTCCGCTGTGTTCATCCACATTCCGGGCGAAATGTCTCCAGATCAGCAGATCCCCAAGGGGTCCCAAGAGGCTGCGAAGCTCTGCAACAGCTGGTGGCGATGATCCCAACCTTTTGCTTCACCTACCCTGGCCTGGAACACGTGGAGGAAGCTTGTCATGGCTTGTTTCAATCTATGGAATCCCATTCCATGCCAAGGTTTGTCCTCATTCCCCTGTGAAAACGGTCGATGTATCCTCCATTCTGAGAAGAAGCCAATGAATGGGTATGTGTTTCCATGAAAGTCAGATACATAGTGCAGATAGGTATCACAGATGAGATGTTGGCAATGGCCAAAATCCAAGATTGACATTCGAAAACTTCACCTACCTGAGCTGTGGTTTTTGATTCAGCATCAGAGCGAGAGAGAGAGAGAGAGAGATAGAGCTGAAGATTGGTCCCTTGAGTCAGCATAGAGTGACAATTCAGCTACAAATGAGACGAGCTCCAGTTGATAAATATCAGGTTTGGTTTGGTGGTCATGAACCACTCACAATTCCTGAGATTTGGGTTTGTTTGAAAATATGATACCCCCGGTCTAACTTGATGGTTTAACACTTTTTTGTCCCCATTCAAACACTTTCAAACTGTCATGTTTTCAGCGTATCCTATTCATGTTCAGCCAAAGCCGCAGATCTTCCAGCGAGGAGAACCGCGGCTTCGCTCATCCCTTCGTCTCGAAATGCGAGGCGTTGAAGGAGCCACTTCTGGAGCTCAGCGCTGTAGCCGCGAGCCTTGGTGTGGACTTGGCGGATCTCGAAGACACACTAATGAATGTTTATCATAGGGGGTAGCAATTTTCATAATTCATCCAGGCTTTGTTTAGGGTTGTCATGGGTTGTCTATTTGTTTAGGTATTTTATATTTAGGATGATTCGGGTATTTCTTGCAATATCCTGGAGTATCTTCAAATATTTGAATTGGTAGGGGTATATCGTGAAATATGGGGATGAATTTTAATCTTTGATCCCAATTTTTGGGGGGATGAGCATCCAGCCTCAGCAGTTGTTTTGGTGTTCACCAAGGTGCCAAGGTTTTGACCAACCATGATAGCCATGTCTCGGAATTACGTGCAAAAGTTGAATTAGATACAGGTATGGTAGTTATTGGATAACCCAACTATAGTCAACGTTTTAGTGATACACCTAGTCGAAGGAAGTTTAGAAGTCAAACTTCCGACAATATGGACAGATGAAAAGCAGAGACGGGAAGAGTCAGAGAAGAGAAGAGAAGAGAAGAAAGAAGATCAAAGAAGAGAAAGTCAGAAGAAAGAAGATCCGGGTGCGCGAAAAGGTAGGAGAGAGTCGCGAAACACTGTGTCTTTACTCTGATTTGTGGCTCCGGAGGGTCGAAAAGTAGGCTCGCTAAAGCCGCAGGTGCGGAGCCATCTGGCCAGATGAGAGATGAAAAGCTGCACGCCATTGTGGTGCGAAGCAGATTTCCAAGTCAAAATGTAAAATGCACACCATGCTCGGATTTTGGAAGTTGAGATGCCGAAAAAGTGCACGCCGTTGTGGCGCAAAGCACGTTTCGAAGTCAAAATGCACAAAACACACCATGTTCGGACCACTTTTGGCAATTGAGATGTCGAAAAGACGCACGCTGTTGTGGTGCGAAACACATTTCCAAGCCAAAATGTACAAAACACACCAGCTTCGGACCACTTTTGGAAGTTGAGATGTCGAAAAAGCACACGCCGTTGTGGTGCGAAGCACATTTTGAAGTCAAAAGTGGGAAAAAATGAAGGGTAAGGAGCACTTTTGGACGTGCAGATGTCGTTTTGCTTGGCAAGCGCAAGGGATTGTGCACCTTGCCAAAAGTGGGTAAAACGTGAGGGTTTTGTGCCAGTTCCAACTACAACCACCGCTACACTACACGACATTACACTGCAACTACAACCACAACTACACTACATTGCACTACACTACACTAATGACATTACACTACACTAATTACATTACACTACAGTAACACTACAACTAGAACTACAGCTACACTACATTACACTACACTACACTACCCTACAAAAATTACATTACACCACACTACACTACACTAATTACACTACACTCCACTACACTACACTACACTAAGTACGACTGCAACTACAACTGAGCAGCTTTTTTTGTTGAAATGATGGATTTTTGTATGACGAGGGAACCCAACATATGACGGCGAAGGAATTTGTGTGATACCTGTCAATCCGCGAAGGCTTGCGAAGCCTCTCGGCCTAAGCTTCTAGATTTGACGCATGCGAAGGCTTTCGCGACAGCAGATATAAAGATCATGTTAGATATACACGATGGTTATAGCTCTTTGTTTCTGGCACTGGCGCTCCATGTTTGTCTTCAAACGCCGCTCAAACGTCGCCACAAAGGTCTTCAAACCAGACGCATGCCTTCCGAGAATTCCGGGCACTGTTTCGCGAAGCCCGGCGAAGCCCCGGCAAGCCGCAGCCTCCTATAGGTAAACTCCCGCCACCGTCTTGTGCGATACTACTGGTATACTTAATTGTGGTACTTCAAGTTGTTTTTAACTACTGCCAGATTGTTGGGACGTTGCATCAACATGATGAATTTATACATCGTTCCACATTCAACATTCCCTATAAATTCTTTGGTTTCCGCTGCTCTTACCTTCGGACTGCTTTCGGTCCTCACCATTTCATTTCCATCAGCCTGGATCAAACACATGTAATGAGCACATAGATCTTCTCAATGGATTGGTTTAAGCCGAAATCTACAGAAAGTTTTGGATTTTCCATAAATATCGGGGTTTCCTGCAATTTTTCCCTTAAAATGATCCTGATCCTCATGTTTGTTGATCATCTTCCCAATTCACCATTTATGATACTGTATCGTGATACGCTTGATTTTTTTGATGTCCGTATCTTCATTGGTAATACCCCTCTCCCCAAGTCCATGTAGATTGCTTACATGTGTAACACATATTCGATCTCTAACTATCATTCATGATTTTTGCAGCATTTTTTCAAAGGACCATGGGAATTTTGGACTTGGAGCACTGTTGGCTGCTGCTGTCCTTTGTGGTCTCTGCTTATCACACCGCCAATCGCACCGTGGCTCCTCTGGCCGCCACCTGCCCCGTGACGGGTAGCGCTGGTGCCCAGTGCCCAGCCAAGGGGAAGCCGACGGAAGCTTTGCGAAGCTCGGCTCGGCGGTTAGAAATTGCGAATAAGCTTCGGTGGTATCCCCAACAGCCGCAACGTTTTATTTTTACAAATCTTTCTGAAGCGTGCTGGGAAGCCAAGCGCTGGAAACTATCAGCTGATTTTCCATGAGTTAAATGAACCTGACCTGGCTTGGCTTCTGCAGCCTTCTCCGGAAACTTCTCCGGAACCCTGTTGAACCTGACCTGGCTCTGCACCAAAGCCTCCCGGAGCCTTCTCCGCAACCTTCTCCGGCACCTTCTCCAGAACCCTGTTGAACCTGACTTGGCTCTGCACCAAAGCCTCCCGGAGCCTTCTCCGCAACCTTCTCCGGAACCTTCTCCGAAACCCTGTTGAACCTCCCAGGGCTTCGGAACCTTCTCCGGAACCCGTTGAACTTGACCTGGCTCTGCACCAAAGCCTCCCGGAGCCTTCTCCGCAACCTTCTCCGGCACCTTCTCCAGAACCCTGTTGAACTTGACTTGGCTCTGCACCAAAGCCTCCCGGAGCCTTCTCCGCAGCCTTCTCCGGAAACTTCTCCGGAACCCTGTTGAACCTGACCTGGCTCTGCACCAAAGCCTGTTGAACCTGACTTGGCTCTGCACCAAAGCCTCCTGGAGCCTTCTCCGCAACCTTCTCCGGAACCTTCTCCGAAACCCTGTTGAACCTCCCAGGGCTTCGGAACCTTCTCCGGAACCCGTTGAACTTGACTTGGCTTTGCACCAAGTCTCCTGGAACCCTGTTGAACCTGACCTCGCTCTGCGCCAAAGCCTCCCGGAGCCTTCTCCGGAACCTTCTCCGGACCTGCTGAACCTCACCTTGCTCTGCACCAAAGCCTCCCGGAACCTTCTCCGGAACCTTCTTCGGAACCCTGTTGAAGTTCTGCACCAAAGCCTCCCATTGCAGACCTTCTCCGGAACCTCTCCGGAACCCTGTTGAACATGACCTGTCTCTGCACCAAAGCCTCCCAGACCTTCTCCGGAACCTTCTCTGGAACCCTGTTGAACACCTCCCGGTGCTCTGCACCAAAGCCTCCCGACCTTCTCCGGAACCTTTTCCGGAACCCTGTTGAACTTGACTTGGCTTTGCACCGAGGCTTCCTGGAGCCTTCTCCGGAAGCTTGTCCGGAACCCTGTTGAACCTGACTTGTCTCTGCACCAAAGCCTCCCAGACTTTCTCTGGAACCTTCTCCAGAACCTTCTCCGGAACCTTGCTGAACCTGACCTGCTCTGCACCAAATCCGGAACCTCGTTGAACCTGACCCGGCGCCTGCACCAGTGCACACCGGAGCTATTCTGGGCTGAAGACCCCCTTAGCTTACGCTGGGGAAAAAGGAAAATCGAATGATATCTTGGATTATTGAAGAAATTCTGATCAGTTTTGAAATTAGACAGGAAAACTCATTGTTTTGGGAGTTTGCTGGTGGATCTTGCCTTCCAAGTCTGGGACGGGATAGGGATCAGGCACCACAACAAGTCAGCAACATCAGGTAGCAGGTTGAGATGAAATGCGCAGGTGTTTATTTGAAAGAGCAGGTGTGCTGTTGTTAGAACGGGGCGTAATTTTGTGAGACTTCAAATCAAAAATCCCAGATTGAACACGTTTTTCAGTATGTTGTTTGCTGGGTTTCCTCCTACCAAACGTCAGAAGAAAGGAAGACGGGAAGGAGAGCAGCAGATTTCCTGCACATCAGCAGCTCAGGTGAGACAGCATTGCGACTGCTACCAGATTGGCTAAAGAGTATTGTCCTGCACTTTGAAGTCCTGGCGGGTCGCGAATGGCACGGTGCTCCGGAATACAGCGAGCTAGTGCTGAACAACTGGAAGATTCATCCAAAGGACGCAAATGAAACGAAATGACGGGTTGATGGGCCCAAAATTGGGTATACCCTGGTATACCAGAAATCCATTGGTGAATCATAATGTGTTCCATTACAATCGCCATGTTTGGGGTATCCCCCCGTTTGAGACAATTCCGGCTGGCTGGTGGTTTCAAATTTTGTTACTCTACATCGCAAATCCGGAGAGGGATCCCCACTCGATTAACACACCGATGAGATGATATCATGGTGGGTAGTTTGTTGCCGAGATGACAGGAAAAAAATCAGTAAAAGCAGGACGTCTCATGCTGTTTTTGCATTATTGTTGTTTGGACACTCCACATCATCTCAACTATAAAGTGATCCTTCCAGATATTCCAGCTCCAGTGTCAAATATATTGTTCATGTTTTTTTCAACCAAATGGGAGGATCCGATAATCTCAAGTGACCATAGGACCGGTTAGAGGATGGCCGGCCAGGGACCATCCCCCCAGGACTTGGCAAAGCTGAAGGACGACTTCGTGCTCTCACGGGATACAGTCCACTTGGTGCAACCCATCGCACGCTTCATTGCGACTCCAGATGAGGAGTGGATCCTTGACCAGAATAAGCAGAGGGAAATAAATGGTGAGGAAATGAATGAGGGGCTTGGTTCGGGTTGATTTCGATGTTCAAGCCTTGCTTGGGATGATAGTGTCCCCAATGAATTTTCATATTGGGATTAGACTCACCAATATGTCTTTTGAGGTGTTGTGGTGTTCAATAGGCAGGTTTCGATCGGTTTTGCTCTGCAGCCACACCTCAATCTGACGCACGAATGGAGTGAAGGTAGAAGCGCCACTCACTAAATGGATATCATCGCATCAATTTTCCATATCATCCACATCCACAGAAGCAACCATTAGCCTTGTCACTTCTGGTCCATGTCTGGTTCAAGATCCATCAAGATGTTTTCTTCTGGCCCCCAATTTATGTTTCCCCATGTTTCCCCCTTCCCAAGGCCCACTGATCTCTTTTAGCGTTTCCCAGTGTCTCCCAGGCATCGTAAGCTGCACCTGGTCTTAGAAGCCGAAGGTGGACGAGCGGTTTCCACCGCCCACAGCAACATCACCCCTGCAATCTCAGCGAGAGACAACGGTGCCGCGACGGAGTTGTGGGGGATGAACAGGATGAACAGGATGAACAGGATGAACATCCACTATCAGCACTATCATTTATGAATCATATCATCCAGCGATGTGAACCCAAGGCTACCATGGTAGCCACATGTGTTGGAATTGGGGATATCAAATTATCCAGGTTTTGTTCTAATGGCTATGGATCTCCAGCCAGTTCAAGTTGTAAGTTCCGTATGGGCCAAATAGATTGTACCCCCAAAATTAGCTTGGCAAATAGAGGTACCGACAATGATCACCAGGTGCATGTCCCGGAGTGCATGTGATGGTTTCGCTGATTCCAAATCGTATCCCAAATCGTATCCCAGTCGATCCCCGAGGAGCAGTCATTGGGGCGCTGAATCAGTTAGCCGCCGACGTGGATTCTTTGTCGGAGTTTCAAATGCGACAGTTCGACCAGAAGGACAGCCGCGGTGAGGCGCTTCTCATGCAGCGGCTACGAGCCTTCGTGGCAGAAGGTGCCGTTGGAAAAAAAACGGATTCGCCGGTAATGAAACATGGCTGGGAAATCCCGGAACTAAATGGAGGTTTTCATGGGAAAGTCATCTATAAATGGAGGATTAACCGATTAACTTGTGTATATAGAGACATATATATAATATATGATAATAATGTATATATACATACATACACATCCACGTACACATACACATACATAGGTAGATAGATAGAGAGATAGATAGATAGATAGAGAGATGAATTGGATTAATTAATTAGATTAATTATATAGATTAATTGGATTAATTGGATTAATTGGATTCGATAGAGAGAGAGAGACATCAAGTTGAAAGCTGTGTGAAAGCTGTGTGAAAGCTGTGAATTTGAGAGCAGCTGATAATCTAGATTGGCAAAGGATGCGTTAGGAAGGGTGATTGTTTGAAATGTGAAGAGAATTTTCCAGATGGATTTGGATTTAGATTCAGAATCTGCTGATGCGGATATTGTTGTTGTCTTGTGATTGTAAGCAAGCACCTCCAGATGACAACCCCCCAGACTAGCGTTGAGAGTCCGATTAGAAAAGTGAGTAATGGACTGATTCCACAGCGAGAATTGAATGGATCAAGAGAATGTGATCTCAACACTCGCATACGATGAGTTGTTTTGGCAAGTTTCCAGCGCGCCGTTGCCAGACCTGTCGGAAGAAGACTACGCAGTGTGGGTCTACACTGGGGGTTCATCCCCGTTGCTTCCTGCGATGCATGCTATTTTGGGGCTCCGAAAGTTGGATGGAATCTCTGGGCCTTTGCAAGAGCATTGGCAGATGCAAGGCGGACCACTGTGTGCTTCCGGTTTTTCAGAATCTGAGAAAACAGCAGAGGTCTCAAACAGAGTGAAAATTTTAGGTTATGGTACAGTAAATTATGTTGTACCTGCCGTTCTCACATAAGTTGAGGTGGCCGCTGTTTGCAGCCTGTGTTTTTATCAGTTCCTGAAAGAGGGTCCACTCCCCATCCTGCACGACTCGCCAACCAAGTGGCAGGTCGACAATGCATGCCCAAGAGCCACCGAAACTTCTTGGAGAACCTGGAGCATGGTGTCTCTGTGCGAGCCTATTGCCTTCGCGAATGGAGAAAAGTGTCATGGCTTTCTTCTATCGGTTGACACATTGCAAGAATGTATGGCATCATGGGCAATTTGAGCTGGAGAGTCGAAATTGAAAGTCCACAACGGTAGGACAAATTTGGGTCAGTTGCTTTGGCAGAGGGTTTTCTTTCAAAGCAGAAGTATCGTAAAGTTACATTTGCCACGATTCCTTTGCATCTTCACTGGGAAGCCTCCAGGTGCCCGTCGAAGGGATTGCAGCATTGGAAGATGCCTTCAACAACTGCATCGAATCCCTCCTCAAGTATTGCTCCCTACGTCAACGCCGCTTGGAGCAGAGAAATCATGAGACATTGGTCGCAGTTCAGTGCAGGACATGTTGCCAAGTTCAAGTGACTTTTAATCGTTTATTTTTATGTAGAGAAGAAGTCTATATCGAGTGAAAATCTGTGTTTAAGGGGACACAAGAACGCTGACCAGCGACTCCTTATGATAATTCCGCTGAAAGACACCAAGCATCAACTAAAACGTTCAAGAAAGATCAGAGACAGTATTGGTTTTGCGAGCGCTCAGCACCTCGAAACTCTGCCAGCCCCACTGGCATGCGGTTTTACAGCTCGCAAGTCGCAACTTCTCAATGCATTTGTTTTGTGTAGCCGTGTAGCGGCCATTCGCCATGTTGCAGGACACTCTGTTTGTTGCATTTTGTTGCCCAGTGATGCCGTCCTTTTCGAGCGGTCAGGTTTTTTTTCAGCTGAGACTTGAAGCAAAATCAACTTCATGAACATTTCAAACCTCGCTCAATCTGTTTTTGGCCCGTTTTGCCTAATGTGTATATATATATATATATACATACATACATACATACATACATACATACATATTATATAGATATATTTTTCAAATTTATTTATGCATTTATTTATTTATACATCACTACCCCATCCACAAGATGAACCACTTGGAGCAACGCCAGGCTTGGTGAGTCGCATGTTTCCCGATGTATCGCGGATCCGTCGCCTGAGTGCTGAGCAGGAACAAGTGATCCGCAGTGGTCGCTTGGCGTTGCTCCAGATGCGCCGGGTGGCCGACGCACATCGCATGCATTTGACCAAGCCACCAGTGCCAGTGCCATCCCTTTAGGACCGGTCAGCGAAAATTTTCCGCATGGCCAATGGAGGAAATGCAATAGAAATGTTCTGATTTGTTGTGAAATTTGTGAATCTCTATTTTCAAAAATCATAATACGTCCGTTTACCATTCGGCCAGCTCTAACTTCTAGATCGGAAGCTGAATGTGTGCTTGCTTGAGAATCCAAAGGTCCGCCCTGGATACAAAAATTGAACGAAAAGCATGAAGATGCTTTCGCAATCCAAGCTGCAGGCTGCTTATTGGCAGTCAGCCCTGCAAAGTAGCAGGGAAACCATAAGCATTTGCCTTCGGACTCCATGCCAAACTTGGAAATAGATACTGCAAGAGATTAACAAGTCACCATGGGATTTGAGGGACCAATAGGTCAAGACTCATCATGGCTTCACATTCCCTGAACACTATCATATTCCAGCTGCGGGTTAGCCGTGTGTCTGCAAGATTCTGCAACCCTGGAAACTGGTGCACTAAAACAATACAAAACGAAGAGGATCCGTGAACTTGGGAGTTTTGTTGGTTATGCCGCTATGCCATGTTATGCCAGCCCATCCAAGTTTGGACTTGTGATAAAATGCACAAAAAATGAGGACATGTTGGACATGACATGTTCCAGTTTGGCCATGTTTGTCGGCGCCTTGGCGCAACTCTTGCGCGTCTCTTGGGCCTCCAGCGCACGGCGCCACAGGTCACAATACCCTCAAGCCAAAACTCAACTGGATCATAACGGATCATAACGGATCAAACATTAAAACATCCAAACGGATCAATGAAGTGAAGTCGTGTTGTGGTGAAATCACTCGAAGTGTGACACACATCATTTTTGCTGTGTCATGGACCAGCCGCCGTTTTGCATTTCAGATCAGAGATCGGAGGTTCGATAACAAATCTATGCGCATTGGAGTTTGGAGAAGCAGTAGGCAAATATATGAGCTATATACGAGTCTCTCAAAGTGGTCTGCGATGACGTCCAAGCGGTCCAAATTTCCCGACAATTTTCTACTTGTTTGTCTTAAGAGTTCGCTTTTGCTTTGGAAAAGGTTGAAGAACAGGAACGAGTAGCAGGAAATGCATCTGAAATGCCAGCGATTTCTATCGCCATGATGTGGGTGCATTGGACAGCGAAAAGGTGTGCCAAAAACATCAAGATTGCTCAGGGTTGGGGGAAAAAATGATGTTGCAATCATACCGCTTGCACATGGTTGTGAATTTTGTTCAAAAAGTGTGCTGTATTGATCTGATTTTTGGAATTCAAGGGTAGAAGGTGGATGCTGGAACATGAAGGAAGAGTCAAAAGCTGGGCAAGAACACCAGAGAGAAGCACAAGAGAGACATCCTCCCGATGTGTTTGATCAATCGAGTCCTTGACTGAACGCACAAGAGCAAACAGATTGTAATTCATTTATCCCATGTCATGGACGCCTTGTGGCTTCCACTTGGAGAAAGACAAGATTCTTGGTTTAACAGTAATCGTTTTGGGTGAAAATGTTGTTAGGCGGGTATCAAGATGATTGACCCAAAGAAACGGTTGGTTTTCAAAAACACTTATTTTGTTCAATTGGTGCCTGGTTTTGACCCCCGAGGTTCTTGCAGTCAGAAGTTTCTGAGTTGCTACTGAAGATGCACTCCGGGTCCAGTATCGGATCTAGCAGATCTGGATCACACACCACAAGATACCTTGCTGCTGCCAGTCTGGCAGTGCTGCACCTCGCCGGAAGCTCTTTGTTTTGTTCTGCACATGACATGTTTTGCATTCTTGCAGGTGCAGATTCTAGACTTCAGCACTGCAGTCTTCAAACGTATTTTTTTGGTGCAGATTTTCACCGAAGTCTCAGATTGAGGCTTGTCGGCTGGATGTCACCTGAATATGCTGAAAAGTTCGGTGCATTCGCTTTGCGAGACTATTTGTCCGCTTCGCCCCTGAGTGCTGCAGTGGTTGTGCAAAGTTCATGGTCAGTGCTGCTTGGTCCCTGCAACAACCTTTTTTGCCCAGATGGAAAGTTTTTTGGAGCTACCAGTATCCAGTACAAATTGTCGACTTTTAGAAGCTCCATGAAGCTCCAACAAATGGAGTGCATGGTTTCCTTGATTGTCATTTGTCAGTTCCTGCAATATCGATGTGGTTCTCTGAAGTCTGAAGGTTGGCCCTTGTACCGATCAAGCGACGAAGATGGGGTCTTCGCTTGCCTCGCTTTGGGTGGACGTGGCTGCTGGCATTCTGCCTGGGAGCCTTTTCGCTCCTGACGCATGCCATGTGGTACAAGTCCTTCACCGGCACCACGCCAGCCATCAATACCTTGGTGTCTCGGTGAGCATGTTATGACCATCGTTACATGTTACGACCATAGAAATGACCTTCTAGAGACTCTAGGGCCAAAGATGGGAATCCATACGGCCTCCTGACCTGCATTGGTGGAGGTGTGGAATCTGGACATCGTGGTTGCCATGGTCTTGGAAGCTATCGTGGCTTTGAAAGCACCCGCACCTGCGGCCATTTTGGGTGGCTTAATCACCCTGGGTGGAGCTTGTTTGGCCATACAAACTCAAATTGCAGGCGTGGGAAGGGTTTGGTTTGAAGGTTTGTGGTTCGTAGTTCTTTTAAAATGCTCAAAGATGTTCAAAGTGTCTTGTGCGCCCTGCCAGTGGCTTGGTCTGTTTTATTTTTCGATGTTTTCATGTGAAATTTCAGTGAGGCAACACTATTTGGGGTTGCACCTTGTGCTTGGTGGCAACCTCGCAGTACTCCATCATTGCAATCATCACATCCAAATGTCTCAAGGAGGATTGCTCACTTATGATGCTGTTGGCCTTGGAAGGTGTGATGAGTCTTTTGGTTCTGGCACTGCTTCTTGCAACCACGGAAATTGCGGATGTCACGGGCACATTGTGGCCTGTCTTCCCCGGTGCGAATGCCACGGTCTTCATGTGCGTGACCAATATGATGTTGAACTTTGGCTGGCTTTCTTTTTCATCATTGATTGGAGCTGCACAAGCAGCTATGGCAGCGTGTCTCTCAATGCCTCTCTCCTTGGTTTTGGATTCTCTAATGCTGCATTCTTTGGCTTCGCCTGCAGAGGCCCTTGGAGTTCTTGGAGTTCTTCTGAGTTGGTTCACCCCAGGATAGTTTTAGTATAGCTGCGAGTTTTAATTGGTTTTTTTTCACAATACTCAAAAACAAATTGTTTAAGGAAAGTGGATTTGCTGGGTGCATCTGGATTATCATGGAAACATGTTTTAAGCATTGTAAATTTCTTTATGTTTGCTCAAACTGGATGTGGTTTTGTGGCACAATGCGCCAGGTGATTGGAAGCCTCATGGCGATTTTCGGCTTTGTGTTGAGCTATCGCAGTACAAAAAACAACGCCGCTGATGGGACAGAAATTTCTGAGCGTTTGACTCCGTGAGCCGTGAAGCGATTTTTCATGTTTTATGTGGTACGACTTCGCCAATACCTTTGCTCACAAAGCATCGCAACAGTTTTCTTTGGCTGAACGTGTCAGCCCCAAAAATTGAATTCGGTTTTGGCACGGTCCGTGCTGAAATGTATGTTGAGCTGTAGCTACGTTTTTTCTTGGCGAGCTCATTTTAATGATTTAGTCAATCTGAAATAAATATGTGCATGAATTCGAATAAAAAAGATAAAGATATCTTTAATAATATTAATAAAAATTGCATGTATTCTTAGTTTTACTAAGGTTTAGGATTGATTGTTTACCCAGGGATTATAAATTTAAAGGTTTAGTTTAGAATGGTTATTTTTTTTATAAATGGGCTAACGCCCTGGTGCCGCCGACCCCCCTTTCAGGGGTGGAGGAAGGAAAGCACATGACCCTGACGGGGGTTCTAACCATCAATGGGAGTTGATGGCATTTGGTTGACCACATTGTAGCAATCCCCCAAGAGATATAAT
>Ga0126342_10006332_pt1 | contig 20958 bp, 18 predicted proteins | sample Cyp1metagenome_FD_92528 | JGI IMG/M metagenome (GOLD analysis project Ga0126342, IMG submission 92528) | Coral microbial communities from Lord Howe Island, Old Settlement Bay, Australia - Cyphastrea 1 metagenome | ecosystem: Host-associated > Invertebrates > Cnidaria > Coral ...
ATGTTCATAGATATGTTCATAGATATGTTCATAGATATGTTCATAGAAATGTTCATAGATATGTTCATAGATATGTTCATAGAAATGTTCATAGAAATGTTCATAGAAATGTTCATAGATATGCTGATATTTATCTGTGTTTGTCTTTTTTCAGGGACCAAGGATTGTTTTTTCATCTTTCTTCACATTCATCAACGCCCTTGTGGATGTTTCAAGCACCTCAGTGTCAGTGGCCAAGCGGTACTCGGTGTAGGCTTCAGGCACCACGAGCTTGACCAGCTCACGTGCAAGCCTCGGCTGCACCACGTGCCGGGTCAGGTTTCTATCCAACAACTGTGAACAAAAATGTTTGGGTGATAAAACCCACCAACAGCAAAATCCAAGGGCGGAAAATATCATTCAAAATCCAAGGGCGGTGATCATGGTCATGATTCGAATGCATAACGACATGCCAGTGCTCCATGGTTCCTTCACCGGTGCAAAAGCTTTGAATGAACTCGTCTTTCGGCTGACCCGGGAATATATTGCTGCCATATGTCGCCAATACGTGGCTATATCATCGTAACATACAGGGTTGGGTATAGTGACCAGGTTTGTGGTTTCAACATCAAATCTAATTTTCTTCCGTGTATCTCCATATTCTCTGCCTCTTCGGGCAGAGTTTCTTCTGCAGGGAGCAGGGGCCCCATGTCATCCCAACCAACTCTAGTGGCAAAGCCCCTCTTTGGCCACGGCTCAAGTTTAGAGCGAACCGGTACCCCGGTTACCACACCATAAACCATTTGGGTGTATTTAAAGCCGGGGCCCAAAAGATGGCTTTGTGACATTGGGTTTTAAAAAAAAAATATATCAAGTGGGATAAACTAGTCATAGGATGTCATAGGTCTGTTGCAAAACACTAGCTAGGACGATCACAATTGGGGTCTAATGGGTTTACCAGTTCGTGAGGCTGATGAGTATAAATCGACTTTGACCAATTTCACCATCCCTCCAACTAAAATAGACCCTGAAACGACCCATCCCAAAGTTGTAGAGTCATCTTCTAACCCCCAACTCATGGCAAGGTCTGTGTTAGTTGGAGGGATGGCAATCACTGTCAGCAAATGATAGCAAATGAATCAAATTATTAAATAGATTTGGCTGAAAATACCCAAAAAAAACACAGGTTAATCATCAGTTCATCATCCTATTCAATTGCCACATGGGATCTGTCTGAAAATGGGCTACACCGCATACCTCAAATAACAAAATGCATCACCTCTATGGGAAAATGATGATCAACCATCCAAATCTATCCTCTGGTAAACATACAAAAAGCTATTGAACATGGCCATATTTATTTCGTTGATTAACCCATTATTAATGATAGCATGGTGGATCTTTCCATAGTTATGTTATATATGTAAACGTTTACCAGAGGGTAAATCTCCATCAAACACCATTAAACAACCATGAACCACCACGAAAAACCACCAAATCCCATGGTAAAAAACAGACCTTTTACCAGAGGTTACCCATTAATAGCATGGTGGATCTTTCCAGTTCGTTATGTAGACCTTTTACCACCATCATCTTACTGGTGCTAAGTCCGTAGGGTGGCTGGATGGCTTGCTGGGGGTTGCTGGGACGAAAATTCCCTGCGTAAAACGCACCAGTAAGTCATTGTCAGATCATGTTCCCATGGTTTTTCCCATGGTTTTCCTATGGTTTACCTATGGTTTTCCTATGGTTTTCCTATGGTGTTCCTATGGTTGTCCTATGATTTTCCTATGATTTTCCTATGATTTTCCTATGGTTTTCCTATGGTTTTCCTATGGTGTTCCCGTTTTCCCCTGGTTTTCCCATGGATGCCCCCATGGCTTCGGGATTCCGCACGCCCCCGCGGTACAGCGACCGTTCACTGTGAGTTCAGCCATCAGCTCTCCTCCGGTGCCCCAATAAATCCATGGGGATTTCGGGATTTCCAGGGTTAATAATGGTTAATAATGGTTAATAATGGTTAATAATGGTTAATAATGGTTAATAATGGTTAATAATGGTTGATAATGGTTATAATATTTGAAGCATGTTGAAGAATAAGTTAACAAGTGAGTAGAAATCATAGAAATATATAGAAATGGTTACCCTCTGGTAAACTAACATAGCTATTGAAAATGACCATAGAAATAGTGGATTTTCCCAGTAAAAATGTGGATCTTTCAATAGTTATGTTAAATTACCAGAGGGTATAATGGTTGATAATGGTAATAATATTTGATGGTCATAATGATAAGGTTGTTATGATGGTTATAATGTTTTCAGGGTTATTATTTCCAGGATTTATGGTAATAATGGTTGATAATGGTCTGGCTGGTGGTGCAATGTGTCCATCTTGAAAAATATGAAGAGTTCGTCAATGGGGTTGGGATGACATCCCATATATGAAATGGAAAATAAAAGCCATGTTTGAAACCACCAACCAGATGGTAAATATAGAGGTAAAATAACTCATTTACATTCATTTACCCCCTTTGTTTCTTTCATTTAGAATGGGTTTTTCGGCAACCCTGCAGATTCTCTCGCTAACCTAAAGTGTTATATAAATTCCAAATCCCAAATTAAGCCACCATGAGATCCCTGGTGATGGATCACAACAACCCCTGCCACCAGTTAAGTGGGCCCCAAATGGGGATGATTCTCCGAGATATTCACCATTCCAGTGACATAATCATGAGGTCATGATCAAATTCATCCAAACATATTGTGTTAAAGGTGTTCAATCATGACCTCATGACGTGACCTCAGAAAGTTTTTTTAATCAGGAGGTCATGGTGTTCAATCAGAAAGATGTTTTTATCCATTTTAAGGGGATTCGAAAAAAATGATGATATATGATTCGATACGCGTCTGACTTCACCATGCCGCTGGGCTGATTTTTGAATCGCGAGTCCAGAGCACAACCTTGGGGAGTGGAGCCAATGGAGCCAATAGGGAGGCCACCATCACATGATGAGGGTGCGAACAACTACCAGTGGGGATGCCAACAACAATAAATGTAGGTAAAACAATGTCATAAACTACCCATGACTGGGAATGGTAAGTTTATACCACCTATTTATGGCGATTTGGGGGATAGCTTATTCTTGTTTTACTCACATTAGTGGTCTCTTGGTCTTGTCTTCCTCTCCACGCGCAGGATAAGCATCGCCAAGCCCCTCAGTCCGTCCCGAATGGTGACAGATATGGTTGATACCGACTCCAGTGGATGGGTTTTTTCCCCCCAAGACCCGGCCTGGTAAACTAACATAGCTATTGAAAATTGCCATTTGTAGTGGATTTAAACATTTAAAATGGTGATTTTCCATAGTTATGTTGGTTTACCAGAGGGTACATCTTTTAGTATAATCCCCCGTGTGGATTGGCAGCTTACGCAAGCTGGTCGGCTGTCCGGCCCAGATTGACATGTGTGAACTATTTGTACGAAGTCAGAGAGTACCCGAATTCATCACCATAAACAATACTCAGAGAGTACCCCGAATTACCCATCTGAAAATACCCAAACGGGGGGGGGTTAACCAATGCTCAACTGGGCATGGATATTCACTCATCGCAATGTCATCTCCTGACATGGCCCGGATGGACAGATCCAATGCCTGCAGGGCGGTGCAAAATGGGGGCAATTGGCGCCAGAATCGCCATGGTTTTTGTAGGGAAAATATCGGAAAACGACGATAAAGCAACAAAGTTATCTTTTGTTTCCCCAATTCTTTTAACAAACTCCTGCAAAATGTTGGGATCGTCGTCTACCCAATCTTTTTGGTGTCTTAAAGGTTGAACCGGCTTCCGGTTTCCATAGGGGGACAACCCACCATATACACCTTGTGGTTGGGTGTCCAAAGAAAATGTTTATGGTTTGGTTCACACACTTGAATGAATTGGAACTGGAAAGAACAGGGGCTTCGTTCCGCGTCAGATCATTCCCCTTCACTTCTTTAGCTCAAGACACTGCCGGATTGTCTGCAAGATCTTTTCTCATCTGCCTGCTGAATCCTTGAAATACCGCAGAGCTACTCCAGCATTGTTAGCATGTGAGTCACGGAACCCTAAGAATACGCTATACCTTTCTTTTCTTGGGAATCATCTTCGCTCTTTTTTTGGGAGCAGCCTCAACTTTGGGCTTCGCCTTTTTGGATGATGGCTCAGACCTCGTCTTCCTAGTCTTTTTCATGCTTTTGGCAACTTTGGCCTTGTTTTTCCCGTCAGCTTTTCTCGTTTTCGCACCTTTGGTGGCTTTCTTGGGGCCTGGCACCTTGCTGTTCGCTTTCTTGGGCCTCTGGGCCTGCAAAAATCTCGCCACCTCCAGGTTCCCAGCACTCCTGGCCAATTGTGCTGCACTGCTGCCCACATCAGTCACTGCATCAGTCTCCACCCCCAGCTGCACCAAGAATTGGACCATCCGCAGCTCACCGACTGCAGCTGCCACATGCAAGGGCCGGACACCAGTGTGGCTCATTTGCTGCTCCAGATTGGCGCCAAAGTCATGGAACAACTGGGCAATTGCTTCATTGCCTTGAATGGCCGCGACGTGCACAGGTGTCAAACCATGCTTGGCCGCCTTGCCCTTGTCCGCCCCAGCCTCAAGCAACAAACGAACTGAGTCTAGGTGTCCTTCATGGGACGCCAAGTGCAGCGGAGTGATACCCCAGGCAACAGTGCCCCTGTCGCAGTCGGCCCTAACCTCCAACAACAAACGAAGAACCTCCACGCAGTTCTCTTGCGCAGCCAAATGCACAGGTGTCAGCCCCTCCTCGCTGGGGCTGTCTTTCTCCGCTCCGGACTGCAGAAGCAAGTGAACGACCTCCAAGTGACCAGCAACTGTGGCCAAATGCAATGCTGTTTGTCCTTCTCTAAAAACCGGTTCCTTCTCGCACCCTGCCTCCAGCAACAGGCTGATGCATTCCGGACTTCCCGCCCATGCAGCTGCATGCAATGGCGTCTTTCCCTCACCACTGGAGACGTTGGGATTTCTGGGCAACTTCAGCAGTTCCTCCAGCTGTTTATGGTCCTTCTCCTCGCAAGCCGAAATCAGCTTCAGATCCTCCTTGGGATCTGAGGGCCAAAATTCCAAGAAGACCAGCCGCAAGGTCCATCCTTCATCCCCATCCCCAGCCCCAGGGGCCCCAGGGGCCCCAGCCACCAGCTCCCCATCCGTCAGTTCCCTGCCATCCTCCCGCAGCAGGCGCTGGTGGAACCGGGACCGTCTCAGCTGCGGCGCCAGCAGCCGCTTCAGCTGCCGCCCCTCGAGGCCTTGGAGCTTGGAGCTGGGGAAGGAGGCCAGGCAGCTGCCCGACACGGCCGAGCAGATCTGCAGCATGGGACGACACGGATGTGGCACACGTTGCGGCTGGAACAGGTGGAACACAAGGTGGGACAAACCAAGAAAAGTGGTTCTTTCTCTGTTTTTGTTTGACACATTTAAATGTAAAGTTGATAGATTGATGTTCCGAAAATGTATAGGATACATGGCATGAACTGTGGCCTATTTGAGCTGCAGAATCGAAACTGGTGGACCCTCATGGCATGCGGAAGAGTGGATCTTGGGTGTTTCTTACGTTTCCGGTGGAATTGACTTCTGATGCTCATGTAACTTAAAAGTCTGAGACATTACTGAGACTTGAGCCTGCCGTGGCGCTTGAAACCCTTGACGCTCTGCCCATCAGGTCGTCACCCCGAATTTCCGGGCGCCAAAAAAACCATTCTGCGATACTGGCAGTCTCTCAGTTTGTCTATGTATCAAAAATTGGGAGGTCCAACCGAAAGACCATCAGGAGTCGTAGGCTGACAGCTACATCACAACAAACATGTTCTTCTAAGGAATCTACCACCAGAGTCAACCCCACATTCACCAAGCCTAGTCCTCAAAAGAGAGCTCAACTGCTCTTGACCAACTTGTTTGGCATTGAAATCTCTGTTCTGACTCAGCAAAATCTGGAACTTCCTTTAAAACCATGGGACACGCAAATTTGCTTGGCATGTTTAGCTAGTACAGCCGAAAACTCACATGAAGCCCAAAAAAAAACCGTCCCGGAGTTTGTCGGTTGGGAATTCTGACAGAATTCCCTCCACGGATTTGGTTGGTAATACAGTGGGCTTCCTGTTGATTCTTCCCTTAAATCCAGCCATTGAAACTTCCGCACCTGGCGCCGCTCCTTCTCCTCAGCCTCCACAGTATCCCAGAGTGCATCCAGCTGATCCTGACACGTGAGAGGTTGTTTCAAACGAACAAATGGAAAACAACGCAGAAAGGAAACACCTACCATGCTTTTGGGGGAAGTTGGTTGTTTGTCGTAAATTAATATTATATAGATATAGAAGAAACGTAGATGATTTCGTTTGGGAAACCATGGCTTTTGCATATCCATGTTAATTAGCTGGAGGGTACAACCTCAGCTATATACTATATAATTGTTGGTAAATACCCAGGGGCCCCTCATATAGTTATCGGCTATACGGATATAGAGGGATATAAGTTGAACCCATTCAAAGCAAAGGATATAACTTGCTGCAAGATCCACGTCTTGTCATAAGTGAGACACGCCTCGAATGTCATTGGACCTCTCCAACCCCCACCAAAATGCCGCACGCCATGGAGAGTGTTGCCAAAAAGAAAGATTGTTTTTAGCTGGATGACAATTAGGTTTGCCTGAAAATAGTGCACCCCAAAATGGAGTCAATCATTATTTTCCCCGTGAAACTGCAACTTCATGGCAAAAAAAAAATGTTCAGACACTCAAACATCAGGTTTTCCTCCCAGTCAGCGGCAGTGCCAGCCATGGCGCTAAGACATGTTGGATCCAAGAACGCAAACACCATAGAATGTGGCTGAAACATGCTGAAACACTGTGGCTGAATTTCGGATGAGCCATGTAGCGGTGGGTGGGTTCTCAGCCTTGAGCCATCGCTTGTGGATTCCATAACACTTGCTGGAAGTGTCCAGCCCCAGTTTGTGAATTAGTAGGGCCCCAAATAACTAGATATGATCCCAAGTCTAAATGTATATCATCTAAATGGAATATGTGCGTGTGTGTATGTGTGTGTGTGTTTGTGTCTTACCTTCCACGTTAAAAACTTGGGGCTTTGAAACGCAAAGTGCACCCAGAAGCCTTTTTCTCATGTAGATATCGAAGTTCATGGCTTGGCCATCTTCGACCATGCTAAACAAAGGGCCTTCAGCTTAACTTTGATGAGATCCTGCCTCAGAAAGCAGCGACCAAAGTTGACCCTGGCTGTAGTCTGTAGCAAGTTTCACCAGAAATGGCTCAAAATTGCAGCAACAAAAAGGACATGAATGGCTGAAAGTGCAATGCCCGACCATTGTCATTTCTCTACCGGAAGTGTTGTGCCACCAACCCATTTGAAATCTCCTGGGATCATTGCATCCTCCGGTGAAAGATCTGAGAATATCTGAGAAAGCAATATCTGCTGCTCCGAAATCATCGACCACAAAAACCATGGGTCAATGACAGTCATTGTCTGAGCTTGTGGGAACGGCCATGAGTAATGATTGTTATCCCATGTTATCCCATGTTATCCCATGTTATCCCATCCTCCTCCAGGATTTTTTGAACAGCAAATCTGCAACATGCCTTGGCCCCTTGGGAAATTTTCCATGGCTTTTCGGGGTCTCCCAAGTGAAGACATGCTCAATGCATCTGGGGGTGTTTGTTCAACCGTGGAATGGATTATAATTATAATGCTATATCATTCCCTTTCCAAAAGTGGTACCTCAGCTAGGGTACCTCAGTCAAAAAAACTACATCATTTCCCTAGTTGCTAAACAAACTTGAGTGACTGAGTGATCATAATTTTCCGATGTGGCAGTGTGTCAAAACCTTGTACCCCTGGTGAACATCAAAATAGCTGGTAAATGGATGTTCATTCCCCTAAAAATGGTATTAATAGGTATTGATCCATACCCATGTGTTTTCTAGTTCACAACCACCACCCTCCAAGGTCAAAAATCATCATCCAGGCACTGACCTTCCGCGCTCGAGCTTTCGCTGCGCTCTGGGGCAACATCGACGCATGCATCTCCTGCAGCAATTGATCCATGGTCAGGAGCTTCTTACGCAGACCTCGGGACCCTCCTCCCGGGATGGATCACGGCGGGTGACGGGCAATTGACATCGTTTTCCCAGATTTATGACATGTATGGCGACCAAAAAATGATGATCAAAGTGATCATCTCATCATCTCAGGAAGAATGTGCCACAATTTTAAGGGGAATCACATGGATGAGGACCATGGGATGGGGATTCAAGCAGCAGTTCTTGGGCTATGAACCATGATGAACCAACAAACATACGGGATTCAATGGAAAATACACAGGAGCATACGATTCCGTGGAACCTCGTCATGGTCATGATCCAGTTTCATCCATGTATACCCTGGAGTTCATAGAAAATAACCTTATAGAATTTCCCCAAAAGTGTCTAAAACATTCTAAAACTTGAATTTTAAGCAAATGTAAGAGATACGTATGTCTATCATTGTCTATCTATCTTTTCTCTCAAGTATGACGGTACCCCTTGCAAACTCACCGACATGTCGGTGTTCCGACTCACAGCAGTACCTGGTGGTTCAAACCCCTCAAAACTGGTCACTTTTTGGATCATCCTAAGACCGTTGCTGAAGGTCGTCCTAGCCCCACAGCTGAGGATTAGTTCTAAAAAAGAGGGTTTGTGGTGAAGAATGGCCCTACTATATAGGTCTGAAAATACATTTTGAGTGAGGTGTATCAACTACTTACATGTATTTGGTGTTCACCTTTGGACTTTATTCATTACGCTTTCACTATCCATTGAGAAAACCCAGGTCCTGATCCGGACATCCCATCGATGCTACATCCATCATATTAATATGAGACCCAAGACTTAGCCAGGGACTTGGAGAGCCGGAAAGCAAGCGGACAGCATTTCATTCCGCTATTCTACATCTTAGAGTCCTAGAGTATACAGCAAAATATGACTCATTGATGTGATTCCGCAACCCAAACACATCAACTTGTCCCACATCATTGCCCCTCATTTGAGCCATTAAAAATTCCACTATCCCAAACCGGTTTCCCTACTATGGCTTAGTTCATACCCCCCAACCAGACCCAGCTAGGTTCGCAATTCCCTATTTCAACCCATCCACCCATCTTTCATTTCCTGAAGTTCCCACTTGAAAAAACTTCCATTTATAGTTCTGAATTCTCCCTATTTCAAGCTCCAAAAAACACCATCACCCATCACCTCCGCATCCCAGGGACGTTTGTGCTCCTGCATCAGCAGGGACACATCAATGGACCGCGCAGGGCCTTTGAGGCGCATGCATCCTTCGACAAATTCCGTGGCATCCAGGTCACCGTTGCCACTCGTGTCCATCCTGAAGGTCGAGACCGAAAGAAAGCGTCAAAGATGGGGAGTTCATGCAGAGGCAAAATGGGGGATTTCATGGCGATTTTCATGGGGATCAATGATGTTTCTGCTCGCACCGTTCAGAATTCAAGAAAATTGATAGAAAAGATAGAGAAAAATTGGATGTTTGCCAGCAAATATAGTCATACAAAGACCAGGACCTTGCTGGGTGGGTGGCTCTTATGGTGAATGTAATCAACGCCGGAACTCTTCATGTGCAATGCGAACATCGGCCATGTGGGATTTTTCATTCAAAGAAATGGTTTCGCCCTGAATTTGCGAAGAAATTTGGGGTAAATTGATGATTCCCTGAGTCTTAAAGATACCCAACTGGGAAACAAATTCGAAACCGAAATGCGAAATTGTTCTCATCTAAATTTTAAACTTGGAACTTGTGGTTCAGTGACACATGCTGAATGTTCGGAAGGTCTTCGAAAGCATTCGCGAGCAGCGATGTGACCACACATCATCCTGCCACTGGTTGAATGTGATTACAACAGATCCAATGACTCCTAATTTGGATGAACCTCAGTGCGTCACAAACTGTGGTTCTGGGATCACTGTTTCCTTGAGGTCACCCGAGACTGAAATACCGACCACTAACCACATTGATGCCAAGACTCAATTTGAAAAGGGTCCACGCATCGCTCGTTTCCACGTCCAAAGACTGGAAGAATGATTGGATGTGAGGTTCGTTGAAGAGAGCTTCCTGTCCATGTGCAGCCCTACAAAAACCACATTCTGGGGATAAACCATGGATCAAGGACTTTTTTTTTCGCGGTTCCCCGGCTCAAAAGAATCAAAACATGCTGCAAAATGTCATCCAATCTAGTCTCCATGCTGCACAATCATTTCCACACTGCAAGAGAGTACTGAGTACTGCACCCTAGTCTCCATGAATGAAATTTACCCACATGTGAGACAGAATATCGTTTACAATCCCTGACGCTTGTCTTGTGCCAAGTTTCAAATTCCATGTAGGTGAGATTTTCTGAAGCCACGTCGCCCCGTTCAATCTGAATGGACTTGAAGACAGACATGAACATCTCGACTTGTTGCTGCTTGGAAGTCACTACCGATTGAACATGCAGTTCTTGATCCCGTTCAGCGCTTTCAATTGCTGATTGGCAAAACCTGATTTTCAAATTCGCGCGTGCTGATGCCGCAAATGGAAGGCTGCGTTTTGCCCTCAAAACGGATTAAAATGTTGCCATAATCATGAGGTTGTGGCCGCAGGTAAACCTTATTTTCGTCAAAATAAAATCAAGCCCACAACATGAAAAACAAAAACCATTCTTGTTTTGCTCCAAGTTTCACACCGGTCATGACATTTAGGACAGCGAAGCAACAGAACGCGACCTCAAACGACATTCATAACGATGATCGTCTTGAACTGGGGAATGCCCGCCCGGACCACCAACCATCATATAGCACTCTGATCATATGGCACTCCGAAGGTGAAGTGCCAGGCATGTGTCAAACCAATGTGCAATGCGACATGGTTGTCCCACGTTGAAGGTGCCGTGCATCATGTCAAGCGTTCAAAGAAACGGACAAGGAAAATTCACAAAAGAAATTTTACAGAAGTGGAGAGTTCACGCAATGGATCTGCATCAGGATCCTTGGCTAGGGGTTTGTGCTTGTACCTTGGGTTCAACAGGCGCTTGCGAACCAAAATTTGCCATGCAAGAACAGCTCGTCATTGAAGCTCAGACGTGGCCAACCCAAACGACTTTGCAAAAGGCAGGTCAAGTTAGAAAATCTACTTATGGCAAAAATGAAAAGAAGAGTTGGAGGGTCGCCGCCCTTGATGGCCAACGGCTTGGTGAAAGCTGCAGCAGCCACGGCGCACAGCAGCAGCACACTACAGCGAAGCGAGGCCAAGCCGCGGAAACACAGAGAGTACCTAAGTAGATCTTAGTGAAACAAGCTAGTGACACCTTAGCGCGCGAGGCATGCAAGTGCACTCAACAAACCAAATGTTTGACACCGCTGGAGGTCTTAAAGAACCTCGGATCTTTCAACCACACGATTTGTCCATTTCCCATGGCGGAGACTCCACACGGTCTCCACCATGGCACACATGTTCCCCCAGGGCCAGTGGACGCCCTGAGGCATGGCAGCCCCCACATCCGTTGTGAATGTGGCTATCACACGATACCCGCCTCCGTTGCCACCATGCCTGCGCTAAAACGCCACAAAGGGAAGCGATGGGCAGTATAGGAGGCGATGGGCAGTCCCAAATTCATGGTCCAGTGAGGAAAGGACCGACACGAGGGGCATTATTGCCGATAAGGAAATGGGCGTGTTGCAAAAGGGCAAGGCAAAAGAAATACAAGCACAAGTGAACTCAAAACTTCAAAACTTGGCTGGTGTTCATTGAACGGTATTGATTGCGAAATGCGCGCATCAGTCGCGCGCGTTGAGAAACACACATGCATGTCAGGCATCGCTTCTGCAAGGGTCAAGTCGCAACATCAAACCAAAACTGCTGCCAGAACATGTGATAATCTTGGTCCGCGATCGAGGACAAAACCGGCACATTGGCACAGTGATACTTATGGCCCAACAGTCCAACGCAAACAAGCATCAACTCCAGAGAAGGAACATCAGTGTCACATGAAGAAGTCCTTCGAACTTACGTGGCGATCTAAGGTTTCCTCATGCCGAGACGTCAGTGCCCCGGGTGCCCCAATGAACACGGGTCCCTTGAAGTACAACATCTACAGTTGAAGTTAAAATAAAACCTAACCCCGCATCTTGACGCAAATCCCATGCCTCCATTCTTCTGTGGAAGAAAATTTTGCACTGTTGCCTTCAGCCAGCACTGTATGAAAACAGCTTTCGGATTGCACTTTGGTTTGACATATGCCTGGCACTTCGTGTTTGGAGCGCCACCCAAGCGCGAAATTCCAAAAACACAAAACAGAGACCAAAGCATTCAAGTTTCAAAAGTGCCGCAGTATACAAGAAAACACTTGCGTGGGACTTAAGTTCTTGAACTTGACCTATCCTAAATGGAAACAAAGAACTAGATGTGAAGTACATCCTTTGCTATGCATGGCCTCCACCTTATCATAAAGATATGTGACATCTATTTTCTATTTTCTGATATCGATTTTGACAGATAGATTTCTATCCCGACATATCTTCTGACATGTGAAGAAACATCTCTTGCTGGTCTGCTGGCATACCTTCTAACATGTTGTCTGACACTTTCTCTGTAAGTAATGACACATATTCTGACAGGTGTTTTAAATTTATCTTGGCAAATGTGTAATATCCTGACATCTCTTCTGACATAATCTGCGGCAGCTTCTCAGTCGTGTATCCTTACAGTTTCTCTGGCATTTATCCTGACACCTTTCCTGACACATATGTATATCCTGACATACTTTCTGACATGTCCTCGGGCATATCTTCTGTACATTCGGACAGGTTCTCTGATGCCGACATTTATTGCAACAGTTTCTCTGACAAATTTTCTGGACAGTTTTCGGACATCTTTATATTCTGATGATTTTCTGACCTACGTTCTGCTTGCTATGATAGGAGAGGAGGGGAGAGGAGAGGAGAGTAGAGGAAAGGAGAGGAGGAGCTGACACAGGAGCTGGCAGAAAATCTAGAGACCCTCACCTGACAGTTGTCAATCATGTCAGACAACAAAAATGCATGTTCAAGCAATATAATTAGTATCATTAAGGTCAACCTCACGAAACCTTTTTTCAGAAAATCCCAGGCACGTATATGAGATATAGATATCCCCATATCCAGCTAAGTCTGTACATGTTGTCGGCCACTTCTCCCCAGGTCAAGCCATTGGAGATGCTTTGGAACAACGTTCGCATTGAACGCTCCAAATCCGAAAAGCGCAATCGCAGGAAGGCTGTCTCTGTCGCACTGATCTCAAAGTTGCTGACGTATTCCGTGGACACGTCCGTAAAAACTATGGCAAACACGTAGATAATCATCCTTGGTTCCCAGGTCTTGCTGTTGCGCTCACTAAGAAAAAATGCAACAGTGAATCCGACCAGTCATGACGCATCAGTTTTTGTCCTGCGTTTTACTGGAGCTGGAAAGTTAAATAGAATGAAAAGAATTTGATGTTGTTCTACTGCAAGTCTTTTCCCACGGTCATCGGATAATGTCCCTATCCCCTGTAGGCTTACTTCATGGGGTACATAAGTATGGATGCCAGAAGTTCGGCGCATAGCCGTTTTCTTGCATGAATTCTTGCATGTTTATGCCTTGGCATATTTACATGCATCATCTTTTTCCCCACCTGTCAGGTCTGGGTTGTTAGATTTTATGTCAGCTGGCCCGCCGCCTTCCTCCTCCTTCTCCTCCTCCTTCTCCTTCTCCTCATCCGCCAGACCTCAACTGCAAGCTCTAGATCGCAGTGTTTCCTGCCGGGCCCGAACAGCAACCTCTGGAACGATCAGTGTTCCCAGCCGACCTCCACCGCAAGCTCCGGATCAAAGTGCTCCCCGCCGGACCTAAACAGCGACCTCTGGATCAGAGTGTTCCCCGCCGGACCTCAACCACAAAGAATCTCCGAGGATATACCAAATAGAATGCCAGAAAAGAATGTCAGAATAGATGCCCGATAGAATGTTAGATAGAATGCCAGAATGCATGCCAGAACGTATGCCAGAACATATGGCAGAAAAAATGCCAGATAGAAGGCCTCGGTATAGATGCCACAAAGGATGTCAGAATAGATGCCAGATAGAATGCCAAGATAGAATGCCAGATAGAATGCCAGATAGAATGCCAGAATAGAATGTCAGAAGATTATACCATATATATATATAGTTCCAGATGATATGTCAGAAACTATGACAAATAAGTGTCAGGATGGGGATCACTCGAAGTAAGATATATACTTGTTTTGGCATTGACTGACTTATTTCAAGAACCTGCTACGTTTGAAAAAACAAACGCAGTTGCCAGCATTGAATGGTTGAATGAATATACAAAGTAAAGTCATTCTTGGAGACATTGTAAAACAAAGGTCATTGTGTGACTTTCAGTGACCAAAATGGCGCATCTTTTCACTGCACAGGCACTTGAGACATCATGGACACTAGAGAACGCTCAAGTGGTTTTGAGTCAGGCTAAGGCAGATATATTGCTACCTACCATCTGGTTGTTTAAAATAGCCATAGAAAATCACCATATCCATGGCTTCCATGTCTATGTTAAATAACCAGAGGGCAATTGATTTGCCAATGAAATTTGCCTGGTGGCTTTCTGAAAATGGCAATGTCTTCATCGAATCTGCCAAGGTTGATACAGGAGTTACTGGTCTCATGGAGCAACCTGCCTACTTCGCTTTTGGAAGAAAGTCGTTCCACAAGTGACAGTTTTGCTACGCAATTTACCCGTACCGTTTCTGTGTCTGTGGCAAAGAAGTCTTGGTCACGGGAAACCAGCTAGTTTCCCCATCTACTATTGGGAAACCCTGCTGAACGGAGACTGACCAATGATTTTTTATTAACCACTGATCCGTGGGATTCCAAATCTCCCAGCACTCACCTTTCAACCCAGCATCATTAACAATAGGACTGACCACATGAGCACCTTCAAAGTCCCAAAGATCGAGTGAACTAACGACCTCCAACGATTCAGAAGGGCCCCCCACAAGAAATGCCAAAACAAACCAACAAAATATGAAAAAATATTTGAAGGGACCAGATATCCATGATATCCAGAGATTTGGCCAAACTAATTTCCACAAAAAATCCGACTCAAAGCCGTTTTTCTTACCCGCCTCAGGGCTCTGATGAATCGTACAATCTTCACCACTCGCACCACGCGAATCACTCGGGTCACCCGTAGGATGCGGATGATTCGAACGTTGCCAGACATCAAGGCATCTGCATCTGAGGCCAACTGATCCATGGCAATCTCTGACACCAAGTTCAGGACGCTGGTGAAGACAATAATCACATCCTAAGTCTCCAAGGATTGGTTTTGTTGGGAAAATCAGCAAACCGGAAACCGATGGGCTTTTACCATCAAATAAAGGGCTTTCCTGTAAATGTTTCCCATCATCCAATTCTATGATCCTAAGTCTCCAAAACTTCCATCTCCATGACACACCACTAAGAACAATCGTCTGTGTTTCCTTTAGGAATTCCAAGCAGACGGGCTGTAACTCCAGACCGCAGGCATAAAACCGGGTATTTATTTGTATATTCTCAATTGGGGATGGGTCAAAACCTATTAGTATCAATTTTAATGGGATGAACATCCATTTACCAGCTGTTTTGTGGTTCACTAGGTACCAGGGTTATGACTCATAGCCAATGATTAGCATATCTTAGGTGAATACATCGACCAAAATCCTCGCCGAGACTCCAAGTAGTTCCAGACCATATTTGGCGACGACCAAAAAAATGGCCAGCCCTCGGCCAAGACTCGCAAGATCAGCTCCACGAGGAAAAGCAGGGCGTAAACCCTGGAGCGCTCGTGCATGTGGTGGCAGAAAAGAGATCACTGGCAACCAAAATGACAAAAGAAAACGAAAAAATAAAACATCGGAATTCATCACAAGACCATAGAAGAGACATGACCATCATGACCCATGACTGCCATACTTAAGCACAACTGGGCCAATGCAGCAACTGTAAGACAATACTTGAAAGACAAGCATCTGTTCAACGATAAAGAATGCAGGCGGCAAGGGGCTCCCCATGCTTTGGGCTGCATAATGCACTTGCACACCAATGAGTAGAGAATTCGACAAGATAGCTGACGCAAAAAAGACCTCAGGCTGGGGAGGAAAGCCATAACCAATTGTTTTGGAAGCAGGCCCGACAATTATCATGCATGCACCAATGTTGAAGAAACACAAACACATATATCATACATCCACTATCTGTGGCTATCCTAACCATAGCGATCGTCCCCATTGCCGTTCACACGCTTGTCGGACAAGTCACCTACTGTTTCTATCTTCCCACATGCTTTTTCAACCAGCCTGTTGGCACCTTACCGATCCCCGCCTCAAACATCCAAGAGTTCACGATTCTCTTGGTGTGGTGCATCATACCAGTCGGTCGCACGACTCCACTGGCCCTGCCAAAGGCTTTACGATTTGCCTCTGCCGCGCGATGTTTTTAGACAGGCCACCCTTTTAAGGTCAATGTGCACAAGATGCGATGGTATGCCAATCATCTAACCCCATCCTTGTATCTATGCATGCACACATGTTAAGTCATCTTACTAAACAGTTCATTCTTTGAAGATTATCACGTGTGCTTTTTGTGAGTCACTGTATGGCTTGTTGATGAATTACTACTGAAGTTCTGGCGAGTCGGTCCGATGCAAAATCTACACTGCGTCTGCAGTCCACTGTGAGTCTTTCGGCAGGAAATCTTGCAAGCTGAGGGCATGGTTTAAACATCCCTAAGGCCAACCGCAACTGCACCAGTTCGCTGTAACTGCCACAACTGGGGTCGGTTTACCATCCCAAGTCTCCTTGGTTGGATCTGGAAAGTGTTTCCCATGGTTGCCCCGCCATGCGCCATGCCCCACCTTCTTCTGATCCTTCATCAGTTTCTCCTGGTACAACTTGTCATCTCCAGAATCCAGCGAGGTGATCGAAAGCCTGCTGGGCTTCCGGCTGTTCTTCATTTTGATGAGGAAAAATGGCCAAGGGGTCCAAAAAAGAGGTTTGCCAATGGACCCACAAACTTGATCATCTTTAACATTGGTCAATTGGCTTAGTGGAAAGCACTAATTTTACCATCTTGAATAACTGACAGTAACTGACATATCAAATAGATTTCAAGTGCATGAAATCTGACCATTTCGCTGAAACTCGCCTGCTTCCCTTGCTCACGGGGGAGTGGGAGGATTCCACCATCTCCCCATTGGAGCCATTGGAGCCTGGCGCAAGGGTCCAGAGAAAAACTATTCTGGGATATGAAGTGAAGTGCTGAGTGCAGAACCAAAAAGTGGATAGTTGACCATTGTTTTTGCCATTCGAGAATTTCAATCAGCACATATCAGCACAATAGGCACACGGTCAGACCCACCAGATCACTCCAAAGTCCAAGCTATCACATCACAGAGGTTTTCTGTTTTGATCGCATCAAGGAGGTTTCGTGTTTGAAAATCTCTTGGGAGGTTTGACGTAACTTGTATCTCTGACACCACGAACTCAGGATGTCTTGGACTTGGCGGAGAAGTCCATGTACTCCACTGTATCAAGTGCCTACCCTCTGGTAATTTAACGTAGCTATTGAAAATGGCCATAGAAATAGTGGATTTTCCCATTAAAAATGGTGATTTTCCATAGCTATGTTAAATTACCAGAGGGTAACTTATTGGGATAGGGGTAAAACAAGACTTGTTGGTGATGCACCCAACTCTTGCTGATTGGCAAAACATCCCAACCCCGACTGGTGACTGGTGTTTCATGTTTGCTATCGTTGAATCCCCAAGATTCCGAATTTGTTCTGGGTTGATCCGGGGTTTTTGTTATTGAGAAAACCATGTTAAAGATTCTTAAAGTGTTTTTAACATGTTCGAGCCTCTAAAACCATGGTTTTTCTATGGGTTTCCCATGGTTTCAACATGTTTCCCCCTATCTTTTCTCCTAAAATTCATGGCACGTCAAACACAGAAATCAGCCAAGAGACCCTCAAGCTCCGACCACAACTCGTTAGGGATCGAATCATCCAGATCTTCCTCTTCCTCCGGTGCAACCACCGGCGCACCTCAGCATGGGATCAACTCATAAGGGTGCGAACAAAACTGGGATTCAAAATTGATGAATAGTGGAAATATGTGGAAATATGAGGAAAGAGGTTTGAAAACCTGAATCGAATTTTGTAACCTCAAAATGCGTGAACATCCACAACAAGTCGACTACTCGGGCAACATTTTGTGGATGTGTTTGTGTGTTTGTTTTGCCAACCCATTCTGGGTTGAGATTGTAATTTTGGCAAATGTTTCATGGGTCCGGCCGCAACAAAAAATAACACCACCGATCCAACTGAAATCTGAAAGACTTGCAAATCCGAGACAAAGTTTGCTGTTTCAAACCTATCATGGCCTAGGGTGGCTCCAACTCCAGACCTCCAAATTTCAGGATTTCACCGGGCCAAGGACGATTTGCTCAGCTTCAGACTGAATCCATAGTTGCCAAGCACCAGCTCCAGCTGTTTGATGAGCCTCGCAAATATCCCAAAAAGAACACCAAATTCCTATGCCCTAAATGACTTTGGCCAAAACCAAACCATGGTTGCACAAAACGGCTCAAATGGGGTCTCAAAATGGGGGATCCCGAAGTCACCATGGGTTTCAATACTAAAATGGTCAAACTGTGGATGACTTAGGATACCCCGAACCTCCAAATGATCAACTTCAGCCAAGGGAACTCAGAGTTGTTGCTCCGCAGCAACGTTTTGAAGCGCTGCTCCCATTCCTCCGGTGTGCTTGGCGACCCAGGAGGTTCAGACCTGAACAGAAAGCCACAGGAATGCACACGACGTAACAGGTGCCCGTCCCCGTGGTGTGTGGAGATTTTGATAATTCAGAGATGAACCTCTTGTGACACGTGTGCATGGTAATGGAATGCATGTTCAGCGAACCATCACATTTGGAGACGTGTCAGACTTGTGAATTCTTGTGGGACCCCTTTGAAATCGTGACATTGGCGCCACATGAAACTTCCCTGGTCGCCCCAGGTCTCAGGTCCGAGCAGCTTGAAGTCGCTCATGGTGGATACCGTTGAGTTGAGCCAAAGGGGACTCACAAACCCACGGAATCTGTGTCAGGGTTGATTCACTCTCGTGGCAGTGTTCCGGTTTAAAAATGAAACTCATGGCAATGTGAGTGGCACTTCAAGCGTGGCACAAGAAGCCACAAAAAGAAACAAGTCTCTCAACTGTTGAGCTTGTACCAAAGACTCCAAACTGCGAAAAGAACGGCAATGCTCGGACACTATTGTTTTGAACCAGGGCCTGCACACGGTCACACAGGAGTTCTGTGCAGAAACGTTCATGTGATTTCACATGAAAATGGAACTGGTTTCCAAATGTTTGCACTGTCTCGGTTTGTGCGTGTCATCCTTCATGCAGTGGCCATGAACACCATATTGACAGACATGAGCACTATTGTAAATTCTTCGTACTCCTCCTTGGCCATTTGAGCAAGGCTGTAATGGCCATACTGCCATCAGTGTTTTCCACCGCCAATACATTTCAGACATCGCACATTCTTCAGTTTCCAAAATTTCTCTATGAGAAAGGAAAACCATCAAAAATCACTCATGCACATTGCTCTTCATCCATTGTTGATTGCTGCAAGAAGCTGCCCACCATACTGAGTGTACCTCGCAGCGATGTTGGGCAGTTGACTACGAATTTGATCAGCCATCCCCTCGAGGTTCCTTGCAAGCTCGGTGTAGAGGTTGGCTCTTGTCTCACGGCTCATTGGAATCTGTCCATTGGTCGTGTCGAGGATGAGGAGAACACACTGCTGAAACCTTGCTGCCATTGCAAAATCAGATCTTGCTAGGCATTCATTCACTTCTGCCCTGAGCGTGTGCACGATCTGCATGAAGTCACTCTCTGGCTCCACTGTCTCATCACGCTCCATGGCTTCACTTTCAGCAGACTCGTTCTGAGTCATATCAGTGTCATCCCCCCTCGCTGTGCCTTGATTCTGTTGTCTCACTGTTGCAAGGTATCGATCTGTTCCCATGACTCTTCGTGCAACAAGGTTTGCACGTTCTTGCTCGAACATATGTCTTCGGTCATTTGCATCAAGTGACCTGACAGGTGTAAAGCCACCCAACTCCACCATACCATAGTGTACCTGTTCGGCTGAGTCAGAAACCATCTCGATCTCACCTTGAAGTTCATTATGAGCCTCTCTGAGTCGCCTCAATGACTCACTCAAATTTGTCACTTGTCCCTGAAGAGCATTGATTTCCTCTACATGCTTGTTCACAAGGTCATCCAGGATTGAGATGTCTGTGAAATGTTGATCACGCAAACCTTCGTACAAATCTTGAACCCTATTGTACGCTGAATCCAGAATCGCCATTTGTGTGTAGCAGTGATCATAGGAACTCAGGGCGTCCTGTATTTTCCTGTAAAGCCTATACCAAGCACCCAAAATCACCAGCAACACCATGAAGAGAAACATCACCATTGCAAATGAAATTCCTCCTTGATCATTGGGCTCATTCAAACACTTCTCGCCAGCGTTGAAACCATCATCATCCAATACTGAAATCGATAAGGCCGTGGCACCACCTGACTCAAGGCCCAGTAGCATCACGATTCTGGTGACCTGTTTCACCAAATGGCTCATCTTCTTCTCACCTCCATGGCGTTGGCACTGGGATTCATACTCAGGAATGCCAACTACACAAAAATCTGAACTTGAAGCCACATTCAACTGATGCAAAAGGAGCTGAGTTCGCTGCACTCCCAATGCTTTCGTTCCTATGTCGGCCACGTTCCAAGCTGTCGGGATCTGTGACAAAACCACCAAT
>Ga0126342_10006333_pt1 | contig 20957 bp, 13 predicted proteins | sample Cyp1metagenome_FD_92528 | JGI IMG/M metagenome (GOLD analysis project Ga0126342, IMG submission 92528) | Coral microbial communities from Lord Howe Island, Old Settlement Bay, Australia - Cyphastrea 1 metagenome | ecosystem: Host-associated > Invertebrates > Cnidaria > Coral ...
ACGGCCCACCCTCCACTGGCACTTGTGCCATATGGGCCATCGGAACATGCTGGTGGTATGCAAGGTTCACATGCAGTCACATCAAGGCAAGCATCAGGGTGGACATGTTACATACAAATCACAATATATATCTATATCTATATATCTATATATTTATAAATCTATATATCTATATATCTATATATCCATATCTAAATATGCGTAGTGGGTATTGATATGATTGAATTGGATTGACGGTTCAAAACGTTTCGAGTCATGCATTTGGGATGAGGTGATTTCAGTGGTGAAGAATTAAATCCCAATCGTTAAACACATCCGGGACTAATTCTGTACTTCCACGTTGATTTGCAAACAGGGGAAGGGCCATCAACCGCTCTTGAAACGCCGAATGTTTGGTCATCAGTTTCATCGCAAACAATTTACCGTACTGATGGTACGTGTCTGGATTCAAACAATGAAAACCTTGGCCATGGCGAGGCCAATAGCTTTGGACTGTGACTATGGACAGAGGAAAAGAACACAAAACGCGTCTGGATTGGAAAGACTCAGCGCCATTGTCCGGCTCCGGTTGCCAACCTCCAGCCCCACCAGGAGGTGCAGAAAATCTGGAACATTGCCCATCACCTGCTGTGGGTTGGAAAATGCTCCTGTGACATCCCTGTTGCAGCCCCAAGTGGCCTCGCGGCTCCCGTCTGTCAAGTTGAAGGGTGCTGCTCTGATTGCCCACAGGCCCCAGTAGCCTGGGTTTTGCAAAGCAGCTGCCAGCCAGAGAGATGGGGTCCTAATTGGGCCATTGCCCCAACCCCCTGACATGTCGTCCACGGCCATCTCGTCCAGCGATGCTGCCAAGATCATTCCCATCACTGAGCTGTCGCCCCTGAAGCCAACCATGTTGGAGAAAGTTCGCACCGGAATCGGCAACGTTTGAGCGCCGAGTCTTTGGTCAAACATGACCGACCTCGTGTGCCAGTGGATCAAATACTCTTGACTATGTATGTATGTATGTATATATATATATTATTATTATTATTATTTATTATTATTATTATATATTATCTGGGTAAATTATAATATTTCACTAACCTGAAATAAGGCTATCGAGTCGTCTCGGGAAACTCAAAGTTCCATGTCCACTTGCTACTGGGAGCATGGTTGGTTTCCCCATTCCCAACCGGGATAGTTGCCCCAGTTGATATGTGGATTATTATCTTACCATGTCTGGGTAACAAAAAGTCTATGCCTCAGATATATTCGGAATATCCCCGGATATAGGCGGATTATAAATCTATAAACTACTTACTGACTGGGATCCCCACTGAAATACCTCCCCAACTTAGCCCTACCCACCTGTGGATGGGCTGTTGCTGCGATTGGGGCCGCGTTTGCTGGGACTTCGACCCTCAGGGTGCGCGGAAATGTGGCCCTGTTTGTGGCTGTGACAGCTGTGACTTCCAAAACGATGGAACTTTGGACGACCATCAAAGTCTTAGATTTTTCCATTGGAACTTAGATGATTTTGCAACATGGAACTGGTGTGAACAACTTTTCGATTTTCTTTTTGGGACCCCTATAACCTTTCAGAGTGGTTGTCCATCCAAAAAAGAGAAATCCGCCACTTGGTGAAGGGTCCTGACTCCCAGTTTTGTTGTTGTTTTTTTATGACTGGGAAACTTCATCAAACCATCACCTGGCTCGATTCTCACTGGCATATATCGGTATATCCAAATCTTTTTTGAATTTGAGCCGCATTTCGCGGCCATTTTTGGGATTCGTAGGGACAATGTCTGGTGAAATCATCATCTTGAGTGATATCCAACAGATGCCATGAGTCGGGCCTTGGACAGACTTTTCCCCTTGGGATGAACGAGTTTCAGGATCTATCTTAGCTATGTTAGTTGTGGCATTTCCTGGTGCTGTGGCATCATGTTTGATCCTTATATTAGTTGTATCGATTTGATCCCCAAAGTTTTGAACTTGAATCTGGGTTTTTACGGGTAGCATCCGATTCCAATCCATTAAATCCATTCTTTTTATGTTTGATGGCAAACTCCCCAATTCCACAAACCACTTTGCCAAGTCATATCAATTCTTGGTATTCCAATTCTTGCTGTTCTTGCTGGTAAAAAAATTGCAGGTGGAAACGCTCTCAGGAAAGCTTGGAAGCTTCAGGCTGTATTTAAGAGACGAAAAACCCTGCTCAAAAATTGAAGGCGAAGCAGACTTCAAACCAGACCGGCCAAAGAAAGATTCCTTGAAGATGATCGCGCCGCGCCGCGCCCAATCTCCAATTTGATGTGAAAAGAGATAAACCGCCAAAAAATACCCACTTGCATACGCTGACCATTAATGACCGTCTGCTTGCACCCCTCCCACTGCAACTCCTGCCATGTCTTCGATGTCTTGGCGCCTGTCGTCATATTCGCTCCATCAAGGCTCCACTGAGATCCGATTGGATGGGCGAAAGGAACCCGCCAAAAATAAACACCGGGAATAGTGGATTGCCCAGTGGGAATATTTAAAAACCACGGACCCAGAATAAATCCCAAAGTCATATATATCCCATTATGTGTATGTTATTTATTTATTCATTTATTTATTTATTTATATTCATTATATATATATATATATATACACATATTCATTCTATATATATATGTACATACATACACATCCATTATATATATATTTATACACACAATTTATGTATGTATGATATGTATGATATTCCATGAAAAAAATCCGTTGAATGCGCTCAGCCCTTGGGCTTCCCGTGCTGGACTTCGAGTGCCTGGAGGCCCCGCAGGGGCCGGAGCAGAGCGACCTGCGGGATGGCTAGGCTTCAAGAAAATCAGCTGCAAAAAAGGAAAAAGTGGTTTAAGCAGCAAAAAGTGGGATTTCATGCATGAACATTGGCTGGTTGGTGGTTTCAACCCCTCTGTAAAATATTAGTCAAAGGGAAGGATTATCCCATATATTGTGGACAATGAAACATGTTTCAAACCACCAACCAGTTGGGATTGACTTGCAAGAGTTTAGATATCACTATCAATAATTGGGATTTAACTGGCAACATTGGGTTTCATGAGCACATTTGGATTTAGCCATGGGCAAATGCAATCAAACTGTTTAACCATGAAGCACTTTGGATTTGACAAACATGGATTTCATCTGCAAAAGTGACGATGAACAATGAACATTGGGATATATTGAGATGTAAGAATGAGGAAAAAAGGACCTAACCATCAAAAGTGATACATCAAAGCCTCGTAGATTTTACCATTTTCCCCCTGTTACCGTGCCAGTGCACTGCAGACTGTGGAATGTGGAAGAGGGTGGAGTGCCAAGTGTGAAGTATAAAGAAAGTGGAGTGTTGTTGAGTGGGGAATGTAGTGTGTAGAGTGTGAAGTGGGGATTGTGGAGTGTGGAGTGTAAAGTCTAGAGTGTGGAGTGTAGAGTATGGAGTGTAGAGTGTAAAGTGTGGAGTGTAAAGTATGGAGTGTAAAGTCTAGAGTGTGGAGTGTAGAGTATGGAGTATAGAGTGTAAAGTGTGGAGTGTGGAGTGTAAAGTGTGGTGTGTAAAGTGTAAAGCGTAAAGTGTAGAGTGTGGAGTGTGGAGTGTGGAGTGTCAAGATGTGTAAAGTGTGGAGTGTGGTGAAAAGTGTGGAGTGTGGAGTGTAAAGTGTAAAGTGTGGAGTGTAAAGTGTAGAGTGTGGAGTGTGGAGTGTAAAGATGTGTAAAGTGTGGAGTGTGGTGAAAAGTGTGGGGTGTGGAGTGTAAAGTGTGGAGTGTGGAGCGTAAAGTGTACAGTGTGGAGTGTAAAGTATGGAGCGTGGAGTATAAAGTGTAAAGTGTGGAGTGCAAAGTGTGGAGTGTAAAGTGTGAAACGTGCGTACTGTGAGTGTAAAGTGCAGAGTGTGGAGTGTGGAGTTTGAAGTGTAGAGTGTAAAGTGTGGAGTGTAAAGTGTAAAGAGTGGAGTGTAAAGTGTGGAGTATAAAGTGGGAAAAGTGCGGAGTGCGAGTGTAAAGTGTAGAGTGTGGAGTTTGAAGTGTAGAGTGTAAAGTGTGGAGTGTAAAGTGTAAGGAGTGGAGTGTAAAGTGTGGAGTATAAAGTGTGAAATGGGCAGTGTGAGTGTAGAGTGAAGAGTGTGGAGTGTGGAGTTTAAAGTGTAGAGTGTAGAGCGTGGAGTGTAAAGTGTAGAGTGTGGAGTGTGGAGTGCAAAGTGTGGAGTGTAAAGTGTGGAGTGTAGAGCGTGGAGTGTAAAGTGTAGAGTGTAGAGCATGGAGTATAAAGTGTAAAGTGTGGAGTGTAAAGTGTGGAGTGTAAAGTGTAAAGTGTGGAGTGTGGTGTAAAGTGTGGAGTGTGGAGCGTAAAGTGTGGAGTGCGGAGTGTAAAGTGGAAGGGGTTGTGTCAAGTGTGAAGTGCAAGTGTAAAGTGTGGAGTGTAAAGTGTGGAGTGTAAAGTGTGGAGCGTGGAGTGTAAAGTGTAAAGTGTAAAGTGTGGATGGAGTGTGGTGTAAGGTGTGGAGTGTGGAGTGTAAAGTGTAGAGTGTGGGGTGTAAGGTGTACAGGGCAAGTGTGAGCTGTGGAGTGTAACGTATGGAGTGTGGAGTGTAAAGTGTGGAGTGTAAAGTGTAGAGTGTCGAGTGTGGAGTGTAAAGTGTAGAGTGTGGGGTGTAAAGTGTGGAGTGTAACGTGTAGAGTGTGGAGTTTGGAGTGTAAAGTGTAGAGTGTGGGGTGTAAAGTGTGGAGTGTAAAGTGTAGAGTGTGGAGTTTGGAGTGTAAAGTGTTAAGTGTGGAGTTTGGAGTGTAAAGTGTAAAGTGCGCATGTTTCGACACGTTATGAAACATGTTGGATTGTCCCAAGGTGCCACGCCCGCCACGCGAAACGAGGCTACGCGACGTTTGAAATGTCAAAAGTGACCGCTTTTGCAGAACTCGCCAGAGGCACGGCTATATTGCCCCCACGACGGTCACTGGGAGACATTTGCGGACGGTTGCGAACGGTTACGGACACACAAGCAGCGTCGAGCGAGCACGTCTCAACCCGACCCCCAAAGTAAAACGAGTACCCTTCGCTACGCATTCAGGAAAAAGGTGGATGCCATTCATATCCATAGATTATTAACCACAGATTATTAATCATGATTAACCATACCATGATTAACCGTTAATATCCATCAATCATGAGTTGTTTCTGTATTGGATTCTCCCTTCACCCATGATCCCAGTAGATCATGAAGATTTGAGAAGTGTTCAAAACCGGGTGTCGTCCGTTCATATTGGTTGCTTGAAAGGGATTCCCCGTTCATGGATTGTCATTTTTCCACTATATTGGTTAGTATAATCCCCGAACTAATCATTAACCACCATCATGTATATACGTATATATATATATATTCTCTTATATTCCAAGATTTTCATGGTTAATTTTTCTATAAAATGGTTACAATCATCAACCAACCGGGTTTAGCCGCCACTGCTCAGTTTGATATTGGACCTATGGCGAAGATAAGATGAACATGACAGTGACTGGGTGGGCTTTGAACCCTAAGGTATGGGACTCCAGCTATACTATCGGGATATCAGGGAACACACGCAGGAATTGTACCAAGAAAAATCCACAGGTTTGTCGTTTCAAACAATCTCATAACAAGAATCTTGTGTTGATAATCAGTCAACTTGGCTCCTCGGAAGAATAGTGTTACTGGCAGATTGATTCAACTCCCCAATTTTTGGACCAGCTAATGTCTTCCAAATGCAAGTGGGTTAACCGGTCCTTCCTGAAACAAACCTTGGGTGCATGTAGATGACACTCATACATTGGAATTGATGAATCCTGGACGAATGGTCAAGCCAATTCTGGACCAATGGTTACTGTGTTCACCAAGGTTCTGCTGCATACCCATCTTCTGTATATCGTGCCACCCCGTATCAACAAGTGGTTCTTGTTGTGTTATGACCAGACCCGTTATTCCATGTCTTTCCCGTGTTCTCTTTTGAAAAACATGGGGTTTCCCAGCCAGACGCGATGAATTTACAGTCGGACTTTCCCAACAATTTTGCGGCCCTTGTTGGTGGTGAAATTGAAAAACTTGTGGCTAAATTCCCCAAAAACTGGCTAGATACTTGGACAATCTGCGCAAAAAACAATGCACACTTGTGTTTTGTGGAAATTGGGTGCCCCAAAATCTAATGGTGAGTCATCGGTTTTCGTATCAAAATAGCCGCGTTGGGGTATACAACCACTTTCACGGCACACAGCTGGACAGCACAAAGGGCTGCCTTGTGCCGTGCGCAGAGTTCCAGAAACTCCTGCAGATCCTCACGATCTAAACGGTGGAACGTGATGTGAACGAAACCACCAAGCATTGTCGAAGCAGTTCCAAATGGCGATCCCCACGAAGCTGTACATGGGATAAACATGGTATAAACCTTGTTGAATAATCATCAAGTTGAACGATCTAATATATGGTTATTAATGATCCTTAACATCACTAATATGGTTAATAATAATCCTTGACTTACATATGGTTTATTGATGATCGTTCACTTGTGATTCTGAGGATGCACCTTTAAGAACGGGAGATGATCGCTCGGAATGGTACCCCCAGTTTCATCCCCGATCTCCGGGAAAAAACCTCTGTTTGTTTTCACTACTCTCGCTGAAATCTCTCAAATCTTATGCTTGAGTCATTTTTTTTTTAAATGTTGAACCTACTATCTATGCAGATTTTCAGGATTTTTCCACGGTTAAACACCTAATTTCTGTTGTTTGCTCTCTGGTAAACGTTTACATCACTGTGGAAAATCACCATGCTATTAATGGGTAAATCCAGTATTTCCATGGCCATTTTCAATAGCAAACTGTTAGTTTACCAGAGGGTTAGCTAATTATCACCAGATTTACTGAAAGATCAAACTATTATTGTAGTAACTAGTACCAACTATCATAAAATTTCATATATATATATACATAATATACATGGATATCATTATAGTAGGTGAATCACCATTAATTCACTATTAGCCATTAATAATCTCCACTAACCTCCATTAACCACCACTAATCACCATAGTTGGTTATATATATATATATATCATATATACTATCATACATACATGGGGAAATCCACTATAAATGGCCATTTTCAATAGGTTTTTTGTATGTTTACCAGAGGGTAACCTAATTACATATATATATATATATGTATGGATATCATTATAATAACCATTAATTCACCATGAACTCACTATTAGCCATTTTTATAACCTCCATGGGGATGACCGGGACTCCACGGGCGGCTCCTTTCCGTTCACCTCCGCCGGAGACCGCGGAGACCGCGTTCCGCAGACCGCGGGCGGAGGCAGAGACCTGACAACAAGGCGAGTGCTTGGCGCGGGAGCCGAGAGGTGTGGGTTTAACGGTTTAAAGGTGGGATATCATATCTATATACATCTATATATCTATATATGGATGTATGGATATATATATATATATATTTATATTCTATATGATATTACAAAATACAAAACAATACAAACTACAAATATAATTTGGATTTTTAATTCAAATCATGTGTATATATATGTATGTATATATATATATATATATATGTCTGGAACATTAAATTCATTGAATAATAAGAGAAACATCATTGAACTTAGAGTTTATCAATTCATTGTCATGTATGACTGGATAACGATTCGCATGATATGAATACATAGACAATAAATGATATTAGTAATGGTAATGATACAAATGAAGATACTATAAACAGTAATATAATTCACCAACCTGAAACAAAACCAATTTTTGAATGACGACCATCATTACCCATCATCAAATATATGGCTCTGTCTGAAAATGGAGATTTCTCAACATTGATTCGGATTGATCTTGGAAAATATGGAAAACATGGATATATCTGAATACAATGGCATGTACAACCAATAACATGGGATATGTTTTTTTTGTCTACGAGGGGATATCCCCAAATGATCATCGGGAAAATCTGGTTGGTGGTTTTTCGCCCTAGCCATCTGAAAAATGATGGAGTGAGTTCGTCAGTTGGGATTATATTCTGCCCAGTATATGGAAAAATAAAATTCATGTTCCAAACCACCAACCAGGTCTATTGTAATATGGTTGTGTTGTAAGAGTCCAGTGATGGATCATCCCCCAGATTGATGGGAAACCACCAACCAGGTCTATTTTTGCCAGGTGATTGGGATGTACATCCGCAACGATAGAGGAATAACTCCAGGCCATTTTTTTACACAATTGTCAAACCAACCAATTTTTGGGGTGATTTCCTTGCTATATCTGGTCATCAAAAGTGGGAACATCCACCATTCGGTTCGATGATTTTCCTTTTTTGATCCTCCATTTAGGTGGAGGGTTTTCCATAGCGGTAGAATACCCTCTGGTAAACTAACATAGCTATGGAAAATCACCATTTCTAATAGGTAAACCATCTATAAATGGCAATTTTCGATAGCAAACTGTTAGTTTACCAGAGGGTAACTGGGTAGAATCACCTGATGATTTGGGACCAGCTGAGATCCCATACCATCACCTGAGATAAATTGCCTGCATCCCACTTTTGGTCACATAGCCATCATGAATCCTGCACCCAATTGGGGACAAACCTCCCTTCTTGCTGGCTGCATTTCAAAAGGAATTCTGATGAACATCACCATTTTCCCCAAGTAAATCTATGCAGTCTGTGCTTTTTCGGTGTAAAACAAATACAACAATTCCTAGTTAACAGTTGCCCCGGGTACACCTACAAAAAGATCTGGAAACCCATGGTTTTCTGCAACAAAAACAATCTGCAGTGGATTTTCCACCCTCCCGCCTCGGTCACAGGGCGGGCCACCAAGACTGTTGCCTGATGTCGGACTGGAGTTTTCACACTTTGGAAAATAGCCATTTATAAGTGAATAGGTAAATCATAAAGCATCTATAAATGGACCATTTTACATAGCTTTGTTAAATAAATAACCAGAGGGTATCGGGATTTGGTCTGAATTTACTGTAAAACCTCCAGTATAAACGGGTGCAGTTTCCATTGCCGTATATTGTTATCAAAGGTTAAATGATACAGTATTCTTCTTGAATGCGATGCAACCAGCTCGTACCAGTCGCTGCCTGACGACTAGGTGGTGCCACTGGTACGCTCCTGGTGGCAAGGGTGAGCCAGATTTGAAGCACCAAAGCGGGAATGGGGGTTTAACCATGGAAAAATGGGGGGTTTAACCATCAATGACAGGGTGTTGATGGGATTCAACAAAGCCATTTCTGGGGGTTTAACCATGGTTAGACCCCATCGTGGTGATACAATTGGCAAAAATGGGGATATATGTGGGATATACGACCAACACTATGAAGTTATGAAGTGGGTGTGGGTAAAAAACGGATCTAACTATCGACAATAGGCTTTTAACTACGAAAAACTGGGGTATATAATGGTGTATTATGATATATAATGGTAGATACAGGTATATAAAACCAATCATGTGGGTGTAGCTATTTCTGAAAATAGGTGGTAAAACCCCAAAGGGATCCATTTCATCAGGAAAGTATGTGGATCTAAGGACCATCTCTGGAGTGGACTCTGGTTTGGCGATAGCTTGAAATTTGAAGTCAGAAAATCGCACACACACACACATGATCTTCAACCCTGACCCGTGACCATCTTCCAAGCCCTGTTTTTCTGCGATGCCTTCTTACTCAACTGAGCCAGTCCGCTCGCAATACCACGCGGAACGCCAACGCTGCAGCTTCCCCCTGACCTTGTGCTCACACATTTTGGATCTAGCGGGTTTGGAAGGCAATCTTCAAAAAGGCCACTGTAGCTGGTCCACGTGCGACTCACTCTGCAAGACCTTCGGAGGTCCTTGAGGCAGTGGGTAGGTCTCTCAACTGTAGCCATTGACGTCGCTAATGGGCATGGGGTACCACCACAACATTTTCTAAAGGCAAGTGGAGGATGGTGGAGGAGGCGCACCGGGAAACTAGACTGATCAAGAGTGGGTCCCGGAGCAGCAGTTCTTTGGCTAAGAGCCCACCGCATGTGATCGGCAGCGGATGCGAAAGCTCCTTGACTACATCGTCACGTTCCCCAAGTCCAAGCTGATTGAGTCTCTCCATGTACCAACATTGATGTGCTTTACTTTCCCAGGCATGGTTGTCTTCACCTGAAAACCCTATGGATGCAGACGTTAGAAGCCCTGCTGCTAGGGATATCAGTTCCATGTGAAGATCTCCTTGGCGGGTCAAAAATTGCGTAATATGAACCCTTGCAAGATGCCAGTGCATTCAAGGATACCCTATCTTCAATCAGACTCAAATTGGAATGGGCAACAAAAACTGTACCATGGTTTTGACATCAAAAACACTTGATGCCTATGTCTCTAAATATGGTTTCCTCGGCTTTGACCAATTCCCAATCCACTCTTTGAGGCTCATGAGGTATACCAAACAGAATCGGTTGTGCCACTGCCGTTGGCTAAGATGAGCATTCCAGCTGGCGGGGATGCAACTGGCATCTGACCAACAAACAATTGATTAAAGACCAGTACCTGCACTATGATGCATCGACATGGGTAAATATTTTGGCACGGAATGTTGTACCTGACATGCATCAAAACCGTGAGAGTCAAGACTTTTTGGCAGAAATCGATTGGCCAAAAAGTGCCCCAGTTGAGTGGAATGGTAAGCTTTAAGCCAATATTTCCGGCTAGGGCCACAAAATTGACTCATCTCCCCAGAGGTATGGTGGGTAATGGTCCTCAAAATCGCTTTATACTTGTGCATGGCTTTTCTTGGGCTCCTCACTTTATGTCAGTTCTAAGTTCTATCTCTATTAAACATGGCTTGCCAATTTTTGTTGCATAGAATATCCCCGTGTTGACCACCCACAGTATTTTCATGGCTGATCTTCGATCGCAAAAAGTCTATCAATTCTTGGATTGCAAAAGATGAAGGTGTACTATCCTCTGGCAAACTAACATAACTATGGAAAATCACAATTTTTAATGGGAAAACTCACTGTAAATGGCCATTTTCAATAGCTATGTTAGTTTACCAGAGGGTAACCAAACTATCACCAGATTTACTGAAAGATCAAACTATCATTATAGTAACTATTACTAACTATCATAGAAGATTAGCAAACTATTTACTAACTATTACCCTCTGGTAAACTAAGATCAATATGGAAAATCCCCATTTTAATAGAATCAACGCACTAAATGGGCCGTTTTCAACAGCAAACTGTCGCAAATTACCAGAGGGTAAACTCTAAGATATTTTACCAGAAGATTAAACAACTATTTCTATTATTTAAAAACATATAGAAACTACTACTATATACTATTATTTCTAAAAGATCAAACACTCCCAGGTCCTGGCACCCTCCTTCTCATGCAGATCCTGCCGGTTTTTTTCAGGGACGGTCCCCAACTCGGAACATGAGAGGGAAGGAAATATTGGAGGATTTTATCATCAACAGTTTTACGTAGTATAAGTATAGATATAGACATAGATATAGCATGATATAGCTATAGGCTATGGACACAACTATATATATATATTATACACACACATATATATATATTCTAGGTTTATGACCAAACACTTTGGGGTAGTACTACCAAAAATGCATTCATCCTACCAAATGGACGTAGGTTGACGGAAGGTAAGCTGAAATACCCTCAAGCAAGCTGATTTTCCATCGGAGATCATTCAAAGCTTCATCACCAAACTAAAACAACCAAGGGCAAACAAAATAATCTTTAATCAATTGGTTTCTGAACGAATCTTCAAAAACAGAGTTATAGCACCCAGTTACAATGGTTGTACCCTCACAATCTTGCCCTTGATAATAATGACTGAGGAAGGTCAATCGGGGGATATCCAAAATGTACCTGTCATGGTCCTCGTGGTAACTGGATCAGTTTTTTTTTGGATAACTCGTGCCCAAAACCGGCCACCGCACCCCGTGCCTTGCACTCTTCCTTGCGCACCAAGGCTGTGGGATGAAGCTCCTTCACGCGACCTGCAGGGGAGGAACCGTTGAAGGTGAGGTTTTTACCCCTGCAATGCAGGTATCCTAGTGCATTTTTTAAGGGCTTTAAACATGGCAATCAGTTTCTTTTTGAACTAAAAAAAAGCTGGCAACAATTGGAACTTTATCCAACAAGAAATAGCACGAAGTGGTTGGAATGTGATCTTCACCCAGGCTTGTGATGGCCATGGCTACCCCGCCCCTCGCAAGTACTCTACCATCCACACACTGATATCAACCGCTTCTAGGTGGCATCAAACATCTGGGTACCCCGTTTCAAACATCCAAAAATTTCTGCGATAGGAAAACATTCAAATATCATGTGAATATCATGTAATTTAGGCAGCTACAACAAGGAAAGCGATAGCTTTTTTTGCCCAAGTCTTCACCACCAGAATCATCTCAATCATCCCACAGCTTGAAAAACAGCCCCTGAGAAGCCGCGCTCATGCGACCGCTTGAAGCACTGGTCCTAGGGTGGGGGATACCATATGGGGGTACCGAAAAATAGCTGGGTAGTTTATGATGGAAAATCCGAGAATAGCACGGTAGTTTTAGCTGGTGGTACCCTCATAGCCCATAAGGAACTCCAGGAATCATACCCGTGGGAGATTTGCGAAAGCGTCAAATTTGGTGAGCCTTCGCAATTCTTCCTGTCCAAGAAAAGGCACGGTCATCTAAAGTTTAAACTGAACAGAAAGACAACTTTCTCCATTTCACTTGGGTATCGCCAAAGCTTCATGAGTGGTGAAAGTGCACCAACAACCACCAACTCAGGTGGTGTTCAAAATCACAAGTATGGGACATTCACCTACCTCTAATAGTTGGTGAAATGGTCACCCTTACCCTTTTTTCATGAAGAAATATGTTGTCTTCCCACTTCTCAGATAAGTATATTTCAGAAATATTTCAAATCTTGATATGATAACTGTTTTGCTGGGTACCCTCTGGTTGCCTAATGTAGCCATGGAAAATGATCACTTTTAATGGCTAAATCATCATGTTTATCATCGCACTAAACGGCGTATTTTCTATCGCAAACTGTTACCCTCTGGTAAACGTTTACATAACGAACTGGAAAATCACCATGCTATTAATGGGCAGTCATCAACTATTTCTATGAAATCAACTATTTCGACTTGGCCATTTTCTATGTCGCAAACTGTAAACGTTTACCAGAGGGTAACCTAACTATCACCAGATTTACTATCACCATTTATAGATGGTTTACCTATTAAACATGGTGATTTTCCATGGCAAACTGTAACAAATAACCAGATGGTATGTAACCAGAGGGTATTTCACATCCCATTTTCATCTTCGATCCCATGGCTCCAAACCTGCGGGCTCCATTTCCTTCGGCCAGCGACACGCCAGGGAGAACCATATATGACCAACAAATCTAGAGAGAGCTAGCTGATATATCATATATATATATACAATATATATATACATATGCTATGGTTCAGAATTATGGGAACACCATATATTAGTTCAATATTAATGTTTGAGATTCTTTGAGTATGTAATCGCAACTAATCCTGGAGATCATAATCAGTTGGTGAAAAAATCCCATACCTCTAGGACATGATCAGGGAAGACCCCGGACACCAACAGGACAGTCAAGTTGGAAAACAAAACCTGGTTGGTGGTATACCTACAAAATGATGGAGTTCGGCAATGGGAAGGATGACATCCCATATATGAAATGGAAAATAATAAATGTTTGAAATCACCAACCAGAAACAATAGTTGAAACCATTCACCCAATTGGGATGAGATCACTAAGAATCCATATATTCATCCACTTCCAAGTTTCAACACATCACAGCCCCGAGTGATTGGACTTAGCCTTCCCGATGAAAACAGACCATTTTTGAAACCATTATCACCAATACCAATGGATTGGTTTAAGGGAAAATTCACAGGAAAGCCCCATGATCTTAATGGGAAAATCCATGGTTTCCGGTTCCGGTTCTCCCTTAAACTAATCCATTGACAACAAAATTTTCGGTAGTACAAACTCCCTAGGCCACTTCACCAATCAACCAGGCTATGCTATATCGTGGCAACAAATCACCCATATCTTTGATAGTTAAAGCTTCAGAACCCCCTATGATTGATGGTTTTTTATTGCATTAAAATACACCCCAATCGACCAGGGAATTTTTTAGATTTCACCAAGAAAAGGGGGTGTAGTAACCCGTTGAAATATTCACCTGGTCAACCTTTATTTATGGTTTATTATTGGCTTTATTACTTCATTCTGGGTAAATTATCATGTTTCACTAATCCGAATTAAGGATAATTGAGGATAATTAAGGACATTTGGGGATGATTTCCCTTATTATTGGCTGAACATTCTATGGTTATGGTTCAAAATCACCCTCAATGGATTGGTTTAAGGGAAATTCTAGAGGAAACCATGGATTTTCCCATTAAATATTGGGCTTTCCTGTGAATTGTCCCTCAAATCAATCCATGGAAACCCAGAAAACCCAGGCCCCTTATCCAGTCCCGGCCATCTCTTCCCACCTGCTGAAGGAGCCGAGACGTCTGAGGAGCCGGGGGTGTCCGGCCTCAGCTCACTTTGGATATTTTTCGCCTCGAAACATACAAAAAACGATGGAAAATCACCATGTTTAATAGGTACCCTCTGGCAATTTGTTACATAGCTATTGAAAATGGCCCAGTCGAAATCATGGATTTACCCATGAAAAATGGGTGGATTTTCCAGTTCGTTATGTAAACGTTCGTTTACCGGTTGGGTAAATCAACAATTTCTAATGGGATTTCGGGAAATCCATGGGATTTCAGGGTTTCACAGAGGTATTTTTTGGGACATCCGATATCTATTTGGGGATTTTCGCATTTCACCGGAGATACCGAGATACCGGGGATTTAATAGGATGGTCCTTGGGGATTTCACTCAGGAAATCCCACAATTTCCTGGGGATGTCCGAAAAAAAAACACATCATAGTTTCACCTTTATGAGGATTCAATGGGATTATAAAAATTATGAAGATTGATATATTTCAATCCCAGATTTACTGTCTATGGAATTCATTTACTAAAAGAAGATAAAAGAAGTACCAATTCGTATATCCATTGTCAATCTTTGCTGGTCCACAAAAAAAATAAGATCATCTGTTGCCGGACATTTGGTCATTTGCCATTAATTTATAGCCAAAAAATCTCAAGGATGATCAACCTGCCTATCCAGTCGGTTTGCGATGCATATGGCCGTCAGGCCTGGATCTATGATGAATTCGTGATGAATTCGAGCTTGATATGGGGCCATAGTTGAAATTCAACTATTCCAGCCACGAAGAGCTATTTTTTGATATACTGTCGTATCGTCAGTTTGATATACTCTGAACCCATATTTATAACCATATCCAATAGAAGAACATACCCTCTGGTAAACTAACAGTTTGCTATTGAAAATGGCCATAGAAATAGTGGATTTTCCCATTAAAAATGGGTGGATTTTCCATAGCTATGTTAAATTACCAGAGGGTATCTTCAAAAGTCTCTGGGTTCCAGCTTAAAAAGTCAGGTGGTGCAACCATCGGTCACCAGCTCCTGTTCCTCGGAAGCGTGGAAACAGCTGCAGTAACGGCAATACCAGTTTTGATGATAAAATCATGCAATCATATTAATTCCACATAATATATATATATACACACATATATATATATGTATATATATGTACATATATATATGTATATACATATATATGTATGTATATATGTATATATATATACATATATATATGTACATATATATATGTACATATATATATATATATGTATATACATATATATGTATGTATATATATATGTACATATATATATATATGTATATATATATACGTAGATGGATATTCTCATATCCTGGGCAATCCCAGCGCGTGCAAGCTGATTCGCAGCTGTTTCGAAATATCTGTTGCCAGCTGCAGTGGTGGCATTCATACCACCATTCTCTTCTGTCAGCCACGATGTGAGGAAGTTGGTCCAGAGAACGAAGCACCAATCTTCGAATTGTACCTCAGAATACGAACGGGTGCCAATGTAGGCATGAAGAACTGCAAAATGTCCGCTGACCGTGGAATGCTCCGCCGAGACCGGCGAGCCTCCGCCAATCCCTCACAGTGCACAGTGTGTGCCCACACATACGTGGGGATGTCTGGGAGAAGCTGCCACCTCCTCCCAACATACCGGCGGAACACACCTGTGTTTGGGTTTTCCACCACACCTCTTGGTGGGAATCGCAAATCTGCAAGCACATCTGCATCCGCCTTTCGTGTCACTGACAGAGCAGTGTCAGAGATCATAGAAAGTTGTGTGGGCATTGTCGTAGCGAATGCTGTATAGTGCGTCAAGCTTGTTGTGAAACGGAAAAGTGTTGAAACAATTGTGCTTTCTGTCATGTTTGGCAACCCTGCCATGTGGTCAGAGGTTGCTGGTACCATGGGTCCTTGAGACCTCCAAATGATCAGTCATGTTGCAGTGCCGAGCAAGGCCTGCCGACTGGGTTATAGTTAAAGTAGGAGCTTTGGGAATATTCAATGGGGATGATTCCCCTATACATTCACCAAGGGTATATCCCGATATATATTGCCAGCTATAGATATACTTACCGGTAAGATTATAATGGGGATAATTAAAGCTGGCAATAAATATATTACCAGCTTATATTACCATTGATAGGGAATCATCCCCATAGCTGTTATATTACCAATAGGCTATATTTCCACAGGATGGGGCCCCCAGTCGAGCTCGCGTTCAGTTGCCTTATTTTTGTGGCTGAATTCTATGGTTTATAGTAGATATAACTATCTGGTTAGTGGTTTCAATCCTTCTGAAACATATTAGTCAATAGGAAGGATTATCCCATACATTGTGGAAAAAACATGTTTGAGACCACCAATCAGACTATAGTTAATGGGGGTTTTGTCACGGTTTATAAACCAACATTCACATCACTGGGGGGGCCCATCCTCCCAGAAACATTCGATCAAGGCACGCCGCCGTGGAGTCTTCCGTCAACGTGGCTACTTCCGTGGTGATGGCCGTCACCATGGCGGGTGTGGGGTCAGTGGGAAGATGGAGGTCTATATATGGTATACATAGAAAAGTGTGTCATAAAAGTGTGTCTGAATCTGTATGAGATATCTATGTATAGAGCACTATATGTGTATATATATATATAATTGATGAGGTTAGTATATATAATATATAATATAATTTATATGTTATATGTAGTGATTGATCACCTGAAATCTGGCTTGCAGGAGGATCGACATTCTTAGTACCTGATATACAGATGGCTCGGCACATTGTCATGTTTGACAGATTAGCCACAATAATGGAACAAACACACACACACATGAATTAACATAGTTCTATCAAGTTCTATCCTGCACCACCCACTGAACCGATTGCTCTATGGACACGGTCCATATATGGTCCTTGAACATTCTTGTTGAATCGGTTATCCTTTGGAACTCAAGGCTAGCCCATTAAAAGGGGGGATGATTTTCGTAGAAATGGACGTGTACCTAACACTAAAGTTAAAGGGACAGCCATGGACAACATATATTTTTATCAATCAAATTTGTTTTTTTGAAAATCCCTGAATGAACAGTGATTTTTCAGGGGAATGTGCTCCTTGATGGAAATCATGGGGGAAAACATCTTACCATCCTGGAAATGCAAAGAACATTTCCATCTATTTGGGGATTACTATAGTTGATTAGTAAAAATCCCCAGAGATCACCCATTTATAATTGATTACTATAGTTGATTACTATAGATTGATTATAGATTGAAGTTTATTAGATCACCCAAGGATTTTATTCCATCCAAGCCTTCCGCAAGTTACAAAGCTCGCAACAAGAGAGACTGATGCCTGAAGATTCCAGAAATGGCAGCACTTTTCATCCAAGACCCAAATCAGAAATAACAATTAAACTGGTTAGTGGTATATCTACCCATCTGAAAAATATGAGTCCGTCAGTTGGGATGATCATTTCCAATATATGGAAAAATAATCCAAATGTTCCAAACCACCAACCAGTAAAGTGAAATATCACATTTATAGGTATTAGAACATACCGAAATATCCCAGTAAAAACCAGTTTTTGGGATACGGTCATCCCGCCTACATCATACATTTTCCATGGATGATTCTTCTTGCTCCACTACAAAAGGTTCAACCAATGGTGTTGCACGGTGCTTTCCATAGCGCAGCCACACGTTCTTTTTGGCCACTGCAGCGCGACGTTTTGGCGCCGGGATTTCTTTGGGCTGGGATGATTTGACCAAGTTTTGGGGGTCCAAAGTCAGACCTGTGGCTTCACCAAGTTTCAGTTTGTCAAAATCTACATTTTGATGCTTGGAATTTCCCATGAGCTACTCACCAGTGAGTTTACCAGATCCACATTAAACCCCCCAAACCGACTAGATTTGATTTTTGCTCTCGATTCATATCTATTCATATCTATTCTACGTATTCACTAAAATTCAAATCATTTATCCTAGTATAGTAAGTATCCAGCTTCATTGATCCAGTTTATCTAATGTTGGGATGCTTTTACACTGCTGATGGATCCCCGCGCAGTCACCGCTGGACGCATGGCAGATGGACTGGGGAAACCTCCGGTACTCAACGGCAATGGACAATCCCACCAATCACCAGATGATTTTCCCAGCAAACCTTCATTCAAAAAAAACCCAGCCACGTTTGATTGCAGGGTAAGCATAATTAACCACCATTAACCACCATTTATCGATGCCATTTATAAACCAACTGGTGATTGATGGTTGATGATGGTAAATGATGGTTAAACCAACTATGTCATGGATATGTCATGGATATTTCCAGTTCTCGGAAGCGTCGCGTCCCTAGGGGCCTAGCAGTTGGGTCGTTGACACAGATCCAGGAGCCCTTGGGGGATCCTCACATGAACCTTGGAGCGGGCTGGCAAATCCCCAGCCAAAATGGAGGCTTCGAACTAGGAAAATCATCGAGAATAATGGTGGTTAATGGTGGTTGATGGTGATTAATGATGGTTAAATATCTGGTTGGTGGTGACTCAACCATCTTGAAAAATGATGGACTTCGTCAATGGGTTTCGGATGACATCCGATATATGAAATGGAAAATAAAACATGTTTGAAACCACCAACCAGATCTATAAATGTTGATAAATGGAGGATTTGAACAATTGCCTGGGTGTTTTCGGAAAAACGAAACTCGTGGCTTTTTCGCGTGTGTTTTAAGCCAATAAGAGTGGTGATGTGCATTAGTTACGGAAGCCAACACATTTAACACATGACAGGTTTCGCAGCAAACGTGATTAAAACCTGTGTTTTCCTGGACCTTTAACCATTCATGTTTTCCCTACGATTGTTGTGTGTTTCCCCATTCAAAATTGTGGCTCTCCCGTGCATATCCCCATGTTTGATGCTTCAAAAACCCCACCAGACATGTTCCACGGAAGTCACAAGGGGCAATACTTGGATGTGGCAATGGCTTCACAATTATGGTTTGAAGCCAGATGGGATATATCCGGCTTTATGAAATAAGTATCATGAAGTATCCACTTCCAAACTGGGACATTCAAATATGAAACAGCTTCTAATATCTTGCCAACCATGGTGATTAATTGCTACCTGGTAATTGCTATTCCTACACCTGCGGAATGGAAGTCCAGGGGAAGTACCCCCGATTTCCAACACATTGGCTTTGACAAAATCAACTTCTAAAGGCCAATGGAACTCAATAACCCCAAAACATACAAGTCCTAAATTGAACATAGAACTGCAACAATTGGGTCGCTTTTCCCATTGGAATATGGAGGTTTCCTACAATGGGGCTACCCAACATGTTCCTCCATTTTAGTATTGAAACCTCTGGTTTTGGGGATCTCCCATTTTATGACCCCCCTCTTATAACAATTTTTGGGTTCCAAAATTTCAGGGCTGCCGGCCACTCACCGTGCCATTTTTCGGGCCAATCTCACCCGCCATTTGGCCCTTGGCACTGTACCGCCTTCAGCGATAGTGGTGCTATTCACTCCGAAGCCACGAGGAAGGTGTGAAATATCATAGAGTCTATCGGGATCATCAAAGGTTGGAGAAGAACACATATCTGGAACCAAGGAGTTATGTTAAAAAATGTGGACTGGTGATACACATCCCCAATCTTTCTCGTTAGAACACCATAGTTTTTCTTATTCAATAGTTTAAACGAATCGTGAGGCCTTGACATTGGACCCTTGGAGCCCTCAAATGTCGAGCTGGATACACACACTCCTCATATCATCAACTACTATCGTTGTTGCCATCAGCAATTTGATTGCTTATCTTTGATAGCAATAATATGGATGTTGATAATTTACCGCTAGTGCTTCACGATCAACATCACTACATGATCACCAAAATAAAGCTGATCACCGAAATAGGGTCATGGTCATGATTGTGATTCTCCTCTTAATAAATAGGTCGTCATTGATTCTCCTCATCAATCTCTACTGGTCATCTTCATGAAACTCTTCATCAGTTCATTTGGCTCAAGATGGTACCCAAACATGGCGAGTCTTGGGCCTTAAAAAGATCGACGTTGAGCTGGTTAGTAGGATCGAATATGTATATAAATATCTATGAATCTATCTATCTATCCATCTATCTATCTATCTATCAATTATATCTATCTATCTATCTATCAATTATATCTTTTTATTTATCTTTTATCTATATCTATCTATCTATCTATCTATATCTATCTATCTATATCTATCTATATCTATCTATATCTATCTATATCTATCTATATCTATCTATATCTATCTATATCTATCTATATCTATCTATATCTAT
>Ga0126342_10006334_pt1 | contig 20957 bp, 18 predicted proteins | sample Cyp1metagenome_FD_92528 | JGI IMG/M metagenome (GOLD analysis project Ga0126342, IMG submission 92528) | Coral microbial communities from Lord Howe Island, Old Settlement Bay, Australia - Cyphastrea 1 metagenome | ecosystem: Host-associated > Invertebrates > Cnidaria > Coral ...
GTGATGGTGATGGTGATGGTGCTGATGGTGCTGATGGTGCTGATGGTGATGGTGATGGTGGTGATGGTGGTGATGGTGGTGATGATGGTCATGATGGTCATGATGGTCATGATGGTCATGATGATCATGATGGTGATGATGGTGATGATGATGATGATGATGAAGGTGATGATGATGATGATGATGATAATGCTGATGCTGATGCTGATGCTGATGGTGATGGTGATGGTGGCGGTGATGATGATGATGATGATGGTGATGATGATGATGATGGTGATGATGATGCCGATGATGATGATGATGATGACGATGATGATGCTGATGGTAATGGTGATGATGATGATGATGATGACGATGATGATGGTGATGATGATGATGATGATGGTGATGATGATGGTGACGATGATGATGATGATGATGATGGTGATGGTGATGATGATGATTACTATTGTTGTTATTATGCTGATGGTGATGATGATGATGATGGTGCTGATGCTGATGGTGATGATGATGATGATAGTGATGATGATGATGGTGATGATGATGATGGTGATGATGATGATGATGGTGATGATGATAATGATGATGATGATGTTGATGATGATGATGATGATGATGATGATGGTGATGATGATGATGATGGTGATGATGATGATGATGGTGATGATGATGCTGATGATGATGGTGGTGATGATGATGATGGTGATGATGATGATGATGGTGATGATGATGATGATGGTGGTGGTGATGGTGATGGTGATGATGATGATTATTATTATTATTAGTATTATATATTATTATGCTGATGGTGGTGGTGATGATGATGATGGTGCTGATGCTGATGCTGATGCTGATGATGCTGATGCTGATGCTGATGCTGATGATGATGATGATGATGGTGATGGTGATGATGATGGTGATGGTGATGGTAATGGTGATGGTGATGATGATGATAATGATGATGATGATGATGATGATGCTAGTGATGATGATGATGATGATGATGATGATGATGATGGTGATGGTGATGGTGATGGTGATGGTGATGGTGATGGTGATGGTGATGATGATGATGATGATGATGATGATGATGATGATGGTGATGGTGATGGTGATGATGATGATGATGATGGTGATGGTGATGGTGATGGTGATGGTGATGGTGATGGTGATGGTGATGGTGATGAAAATGCCGGAAGGGTCACCTGAGTCCGACATCTGAGTGTCATCACGACCATGACTGAGCAACCTGGCATGCCACTTGGAACCCCCGGTTGAAGACCGCCAGTCATGCCAAGTTGTTCTTGTCCACCTTGAGCAGTCATCCTTGCGGAAAGGATGGATAATGGCAGACACCGAAGAGACTATGAATGTCTTGAAATTTGAGAATGCAAAACACTCCTCCAACCTATTCCTGTCATTTCCAGTCTACCGAATTCCACTGTAGTCCAGCATCCAAACGTGCCTAGCACGCAAATCCTGAATCAACCTTCTGCATCCTTCTACCTTGTATTGCTGCTGAGGTGCTCCACATTTGCAGCATTCTCTTGGACTGGTAGGACAGGGGTCGACCTAAGGTCTTGCTTTTGAATCCTTGTCTCATATTCCAAATTCAACCCCTGGTATCTCCAAATCATCCACCATCCCCAAGACACCAAGATGAAGTCGGCTCAGCTTCTCAGCTTCCAACTCGGCATCGCCTTCGCCGCCTTCGCCTTCGACCCCTTCATCGCCTTCGCCGCCTTCGCCAAGATCCACGTATTCTCCACCGGCATGCTTCATGATCCTGCACCCAGGTCGCCCACACAACTTGGAGTGGTAAGTATTAAAGTGATGTAAAGATATGCAAAGTGTGCATGTGTGCATATGTGCGTCCCCCAAAAAAAATATGGGGGATCCCCTCTACACGTGAAACCTTTGGATGAAATTCAGGTAGCATTTCTGCAAAAACATGTTAATTTCATTCGTGCCTCAAAGCTTCCTTCAATTTATCGATTTTCACGTCCATAAGTTGGCTTGCGCGTTCAGCATCTCCTGAAATGCTGAGCACTTCAGAGATCTCCAGGGAACCACCATGCCAACAGAAAACTGGCTGAGGGATGCTGAGGGCAAAAATTTACAAAGCAATCGGAGATAATCGGAGACACCCCAGGCCTGCAAGTCTTATCAGGTGGGAGCGTAATCGGAACGGCTGCCCGACTTTGCTTAGAGTCATCAGCTCTTCCAACTGTTGGGAATCCTGAAATTTGCAACATCTTGCAACAGTGACTGCAACATTTGTCCCCCGCCTCAGCCGCCTCAGCCTCTGCAGTTTCAAACAGTGCATGTTCATTGTCCTTGGAGAGTTTCTCCAGCAGCCCATTGACTTTGCCAGGGTGGGCAGTGATCTCGTGTGCAGTGCTTGCCTCATTCAAAAGCCATGGAAACCCTGCGTGACAAGACCTGTTGTGACATGTAGAGGATGGCCAGGGTCTCGAGACGTTTGGAATCTTTGGGTATATGAATTAAATTATTCTGAAATATTCTGAATATACAACATTATACAACGGTTGATACAACGTCACAGTGCAAGTGGATGCTGCTGGGTCGCAGCCAGTGCTGCATTGCGGAAGCGGAATCTGACTTTGAAGTCAATTGCCTTGGCAGGTCAGTGCCATCGCGGACCTATCAAACAGAAGAAAGGCAAAACGAAGTAAACATAGATAAACAATGATAAACAATGATAAGCATAGCATGACTGCAAAATGGAAGCCATCTCAGTATTGTAGGCTGTTTCAGAAATGGATGACCCTTCTTTTATGCTAATAGAATCCGATTGGCTTTGGCACCAATCTCCACCAGTTGAGCTTTCGAGGAGTCAGTCTCTGCATCAACCCGCCTGAGCTAAACCACCAAGAAGATACAGTCTCACAGATTTCAAGCAATTTTAAAAGGATGCACAACTGGCAAGCTCGCATCTCTTCAAGCTTGACATATCGGAGTCGCCGGAGCTTTTTAGAAGTATATAGGTGATCTTGACCAAGGCGCTTCAGCACATCTAGCACCTTCAAGGCGGAAATTAATTTACGGATTCCTCCGAGAAAAAAGTAGCAGTTGCATGCAGTTGCTACGTTGCTACGTTGCCCCGCAAAACTTGTCGTGCCTGCTTTGCTTTGCCCATGGTTTCGTTGAGCACCTTGCATCCCGCGACAGGCCCAAGGCGTTCGTGTCTTGTGTTTCTGCACCAATGCACCAATGCACCAATGCACATCCAGGATCATCCAGGATCATCCAGGATCCAGGTGCCTCCTCCTTCTCTGCTCGAGCTTCCTCTGCAGCAGGGTCATCATCAGCATCTGCCTGAGATTGCAGTGATTGCAGCATCTGGATCTCACACAAGCAAGGACTCGCGAATAGCTGTGGAACAAAAATATGTTTCGTCAATGTCCTGTTCTTCACTGTCTTTGTTGGAAACTTCAGCCAGGCACATCATAGTCGTCAGCACCACCCTCAGAAAGATCGGTGATTGTAGCTGAACAGAAATGCAGAAACATGTCTCTGTGGCTCTACTGAAACCAGTACAATAGCCCAGCCTGCCCGTACAGCTGTCCGTCCGGCTGTCCGCCGTACCCTTGCCCATAGACCTGCACAGTCGTAGAGTCGCACATGGCAGCCATCGGATGCTCACAGCATTACATGGCCTGGCCATTGAACGAGGAGTAGCCTTAGCCAAACCAAAACAGATGGGAGCACGGTTTCCGGCATTTCCCAGGCACGTTGAAATCAACACTGGCGCTGTCCACATTCAGCACAGAGGTCACATGCCACTTCTGATCATTTCCATGTGGTTTGATTTTTGGTCACCGTCATGCATGTCCGCAAAGACTGCATTGATTTTGTCTGGGCATTCACAAGCATTGGGAAAACAGCAAGGAGGCTCAGCACAGCTGTTCGCACAGTCAACGCTGCCATCATTGTTGGAAATCCTAGAAGTTAATGATTCCAAATCTTGAGCACGGTTTCCGACATTGCCAGTTTCTGCCAAATTCTTGGAAAAATGTGCGAGCTTTTGACATGGTTAAATGTGATTAAGTAGTCTGTCCCTATCCATGTCTGTCTATCAACGTCTGCCAATTTGAAGAAAGCCACGCCCTCTTCGGTAGGATGAGGTTGACGTCGGCCTTTGGTGCAAGACGCAGGCCGCACAGAGATACTGCAGTCGGCTGGGATGTATATGTTTGAAACGATCCAGTCGTTTCAAAAGTGCAGTGCTTCAGTGACATGCAAAAAGGTCCCTGCTCCCAAGTGGAGTTGCACTGCCTAAGTGGAGGCAAAGAAGACAAAAGACGTGAAATGTGGCTTCAGAAAAAGCAAACAGCACAAACTGCCACGAAAATCTTCCAAGTTTTCTCATTTCACTGTCATGCTTGTTGTACTTGGGTTGGCCTCCACCATGCTTGTGCTTCAGCATCGTCTTCGCCAATCGCTAACCGCTCATGATGTAGCAAAGGTCGGCATGGAGCCAGCCTGTCGGCTTCTCTTGAAATTTATAAAAACGTGCTCCTTTCTCAACCGCGGTAGCTTCTCAACTGCGAAAGAACTGTCAAACCAGAAATTCATCTTAGGGCCCAGCACCACAGCTCCTCCAGCTTCAGCAAAGCTGTTGAAGCTTCCCAGACCCATTGGAGACCGGCCGACTTGCGCGAAAGAAGCTCTTCTGTCCCTTGTCTTATGGGGTATGTAAAGCTCGTATGACAGGATTGGACAAATGAGGCTTGGAAATATGATTTTGGACATGGTGTCTTGTAACGAATTCTTCGCAAAAATATGGTGTCCCTCGTCACGTCATTCCCCAATGTTCGCGGTCTGCCATGTTTGCTTCTGCTCAGCCAGTCAGTGGTCCCACAGATTTACAGGGCAAACGTGAGCAAGCATCTGCAATCCACTATCTGCATTCTGCCATAACGTGGGATGGATGGAATTACGGTATCTATGAATCAATGTGACATATTGTGACTCCCTCTCTGTCTCTATATCATATATATATATGTGAGATATATTATATATTATATATATATACACATATATCCGCGTTTGTATGTAGATGTTGATGTAGCATAGGGATGCCGGTAGTTCCCAAGACTCAGAGCAGGCCCAGGTGAACATGGGTGAACGACAAACTTGTCCAGCGAAGCTGTTGCCCAAAGTCTGTCCTACAGCTGCTTCATCTGTACAAGTTTTGCAGCTAAAGCACTGGACTTTGCCAGCGTTAAAACCTGATGATTCTGCCGGAATTGCTTTTCCAATTGTTGCAGGGACAGATCAAATGCATCTTGCAAACCTCCATAACAAGCAGCTTTAGCTACTTTTGGATCGTGCCAAAATCTCATATCTTAAAGTTGAAAAGCAGGGGGCAGAAAACCAGTGAATCGAACGGAAGTCTGTATGTACACATGCTATGCGAAGAAACCTACATGGCACGTGAAGAACGTGCAAATTGGCGGATTTCTGCTGGACATGAAGAGACCATAAAATATCATCTGGTGCTACAGGCACAGAGTTGACGCATTTTGAGACATGAACATCCAGCATGATCAGCATGTATGCAATCGCCATCCCCAAGCATCCCAAGCACTCTGATTTTGAGCATGGGTGCCGCCAGGCTTGAGGCCATGGGGACAATTCAATTTCGTTTCAGACATCCACAAGGCGGAGCCATCTGCAAGGTGTCAAACGCTGGCACTGCAAAATCAGGAACTTGTGAACCGGTATATGTGGAGCAGTGGGGAAGCAAAGTATCTGATCATAAAGTCTTGACAAAATAATGATAAAAGCATGACATAAAGCACAACAGAAAGCATTTGAATACTGCAAGCTGTGGTCACACACCCTTTTTGACTTTGGCCATTCAGCTCATTTCAACTCTCTACGGCCGTCTCATGGCTCCGTTCGGCACTCCACATTGTGCGGATCTAGCTCTCCTCCTCATCCTTGTCATCGTTAATGTTGAAGTAGCCTTAGTTCAATGTGAAGGGAGAACCATTTCGTGTCTATCAAGCTAGCCACTGCCAATTTTTATGTCTGGGCAATGCAAAATCATGCAAAGGTTTTCGTGACAAGGCTTCCAGGTTTGGCCATGCCACGCATCTCATACGAGGTCTTGGAGGGAGCCACGATGCGAAGGAAATCACGAAGCTGCTGGGACTAGCAGGGTGCTTGGGCAAAACAGAGTCCAAAAAGGCGAAAACTGATCAAGAGCTTGAATGAATCATTTGATGATTTTGATGAATCAACCAGATCCAAGAGCTTTCCTCAATACCGGCTCTCCAGAACCCTCTTTTCCAGCAATCAATTGCAATATGTCTATACGTGTTAGGAAGCTTCATGCATAATTCATTCAATGGCATTGCCGCCGGAATTTCTGCAGAAGCTCCGAACCTACTAACTGAACTGTAGAATGTTCAATTCCGAAAAAATGTTGAAAACTGCTGAAACCATCTCAACTTCCGCTGTCTGGCATGATATCCGTGACTGTTTCATCAAAACATGACGAACCTACATGCAACATGTGTAGAGGGGACGTTCAGTTGTGCAATCTTGGAATGTCTTCGCGCGTAGGAGCCAACGTTTCAGAATTTTCACAAAAGAAAAGGACTGATCAACTTGTAGCAAACAGGCTCGATAATAGCTACGAGCCGAGTCATGTTGAGCAAGGCCTTCAGGTACTTCTTGCCCAGGTACTTCCTTGGCAACCATCATTGCACGACATTCCAACAGAGGGCACCAGAGGGGCAAATAGCAAGTTCAGCTGCCTTGATTCCGAGCAAGACATGATATAGATGACAAAGTCGTGAGTGCAAAAGTAAATTGCATGGCTTTATTGGCCCGAAAAAAAATAGTAATAATAATAAGTGAATCCCAAGTGAATCCTGAGGCATCCTGGAGCATGGTTCTGTTTGCAGTGTTCGATCTAGTGCAAGTGCGGTGAAGGAACAAGTAGCGCTTGGAGAAGGGAGCCTGCAGCCGCAGCAACGATTGGATCTACCGAAAACTAACGAGTATTGAAAAGTGGAACCATGTCAAACCTTGGATTCTACATGTCTTGTTTGCCGTCCTCGGCAGTGACGTGGACTTTAGCCTTCTCCCTTGACACAGTCACCTGCCAGTTCGAAGCAGTACTGTTTGTTGAATTCCCTGTGGGCACACAACTTTTTCACGCTCAGAAAGGTGCATAGTAAGGGATGGCTTATGTACATCTGCCTGTATGTTTGTCTGTCTATCTGTCCATATCTAACCTAATCTAGTCTAATCAAATCTATCTTTACTCTCTCTCTCTCTCTCTCTCTTGCTCTCTATCTATCTATCTATCTATCTATCTATCCATCTATCCATCTATCCATCTATCCATCTATCCATCTATCCATCCATCCATCTATCTATCTATCTATCTATCTAGTTTTTATCTATGTAACTATGTAGCTACTTAACCATGTAACTATGCAACTATGTGTCTATGTAGCTATCTCACTCACTCTCTCTCTCTCTCCCCATCTATGTGCAGTATCTATGTATCTATGTATCTATGTATCATTATGTATCTATGTATCTTTGCGTCTATGTCTGTGTGTGTGAATTTATGTGCTTTTACCATTTCATCAATATCATTTCTCTAGTGAAGGACCTCCTTGTGCTAGTAAGGCTTATCCAGCTGCAACACTGTGCGCTTGCGGAGTAGGTAGGACGCGGTAGCATATCTTGAAAGTGAATGCAGTTTGAGAAGGCGCTCCTTCTCTCCGAGATTGCCTGTCTTTCCATCCACCTGACACTGTGCGGATGCTGTTTGGTGCTTTCGTGTTAATTTGTTCCTTTGCCACAGCCACAAAGCATTGCAAGCTTGTCACAGCTTGCCTTGATCTTGTTGGTCAGGAACTTCTCGAAGTCCTAAGACTGAACAGGTTCGGCAACTATGACCGGATTCCCCTGAGCATCCCTGCGTATGTGCCCGAGACAGAAACAAGCAAGATGCAAATCATGAAATTTCCGAAGTCTCATTATCCTTTTGCGAAATCTGGCCTTTAAAATCCGTTAACTAGCTGCAGCGACCTGCGAAGGGCAAAGGGCAAAGAGCCACTGCCCCAGGACAAATGGGCAAAGACGCAAGCGAACTCTACAAAAATTGAGGTCAGCATCCTTGGGCTCGATGATGTTGTCGTCAGCTGGCTGCTGGCAGTCCACAGTGAATTTCATGGTCTCAGTGGCTCCAGTGGCCCAAAATGCCGACTCGAAAGGCTGGAGCTGAGGCAATGACGGACTTCTTGGCTGGGACCGTTGCCTTCTTCTTCCTGAGCCGCGCAAGCATTTCTGGGTCGGCCATGTCATTGTTTGTTCTGGCAGCTGTTAACTGGTTGTAGAATGTTCATGGCTAAGGTCAAGGAACGTGTTTCCAACCTTTGCGACCATCTTGAAGAGTCACGAAAGCTGCAGGTGCTGGACTGGCCACAAATCCTACCCTTGAGCAAAAATTGTAACCGGATCGGGGCAGGTGCAAGGCCTTGAATACTGGACAATGTCGCACAGTGTCGCACATGCTCTGAGTCACATTCAGAGAGATAATGAAACGATATGGAAAAAAAGGCCAGCTTCATCTAGATTCATCAATTGATCAATTGATTCATCGTTTGCACTGGACTCACTGGAGGCAGAGCTCGCCTCCAAGGACCTGGTCATGACCCGGAGCGCTTATGGTTTTCGAGGCGCTTTGCTCCAGCCTTTTCATACCTGCGATGAAACCCTGACAAATTATGAGAGCGCAAATTAATTTTCGAATACCTTCGAGCATTGATGTGACCCAAGGCGACCCAAGGTGATCCAAGACATCCCAAGACTAGGCACAGGATCCAGGAGTCTCTTCCAGCGGAGTTGCAAAGGACATCAAAGAACACCCTTCGCCAGCCTGGCTGCCTTTACTTTCAGGAAAGCATTTTTCAACCTGGGTGGTCCCAAAAAGCCACAACATAGAACAAGCATGCTTTGCGGACACAAACTTTCACACTTCAAAATCTTAGAAGTTTGCAGTGGCATACGCTATCACCATCTGACTGAATTTGTTATTTTCGAATCTGAAGGCGTCGCAACTTGTACAGGTATGCAGGCCAGCTCTTGACCTGGACCATGATCCAACCCCAGAGCAGGAGCAAAGCAACGCAAAATGGAAATGTCATGTAAATATCATGTAATTTTTAAATGCAATCAAATGCATCATGCGAATGCTTCAAGATACTAGCAAGGTCCCATAAAGACTATAGTGCCCATAAGATTTGCATGTCCAAAGGGATCCAAAGGGTCTAGCGCAATTAGTGCAATTAGTGCAATCAGTGCAATCAAAGACTTTCATGCTGCATATGCTGTATACAGTTGGGTGGTGATCTCGATGAACTCAGCACCCTGCTGTCTCCCTGAGGCGGCCTATAATGACTACTCGCACCTGGCAATTCACAGAGGGAGCCTGTGTGCAACATTATTGTAAACATACCTTTAGGAGTTTTAGGATCAGGCTGATACCGTACTGATGCCACTGGCCAGACTTGTCCACGGCTTGAAAGGCGGACGATTTTTTCCGGTCTGGACTCCCTTAACCATGGATTTTCCCATAGCCACTCACGCTTTCGCAAGCCAAATATGAAAGTCGTGCCGACCTGGGTGGAAAACTACTTTACGTCGCTTGGACATTCGTGTCCTTCTATAGGATCTCAAAATGTTAAACATCTCCCTGCGGGAGTCCTCAAGCCCATGCGGGTGGCCGCGGTCCTCAAATATCTTTAAAGATATCTAACTGGTTTAACTGGTAGTCGACAAACAAAACTATCGCGTGAACATATAACTTTATATACAGTATGTATATGTATATATATATATGTCAACTTAACTATGTATGTAAATATTTTCATATATATATATATATATATTCATGTGTATATACATACATATATATATATATTCATATATATTCATATATATTCACATTTAATAATATATTCATATATATTCAAATATATATATATATATATTCATATATATATATATATTCATATATATTTATATTTAATAATGTATTCATATATATTCATCAATATAAATATAAATATAAATATAAATATAAATATAAATATAAATACATATATATATATATACTCATATATTTTCATATATATATATATATGAAGTATATATGTCATATATATATATATATATGTATATGTATACACTCTTCCACGTTTCAGGATGATTCGGTGCTTTTCAGACACAGAAGGCACAAACGCGCGACCTGCCTAAAACAATGAGGACCACAACGAAACCACGCAGGCGACTTGAAGGCATGGGTGACACACGCGTGACTGATGGGAACGGAACGAATCCAGTTCCAGAAGGCCGGTGACACATCTTTTACTGATCTTAAACTATCCTACACTGTCACAGAAAAAATTGTGAGCACAACGGGTCAATGCGCCATTACACCGGCCTTGAAAGCCAGCAGCCGTTGGCTAGGCTACAACTTGCGGGGCTCTTGTGAGCATAGGACATAAACGGCCTGAAGCTAGCTCGAGCTTTGCCATTCTGCCCAGCCCAGCCAGACTGCTGCGCAGAATTCAGAAATTCTCCAGGCGTTGTCTTCTCCAAGACTTTCCAGTGCAACTCTGCAACAACACAGACACGTACTCACATGCCAATCACTACTCGGAGCTCAACCATTTTGGGCTGTCGGATTTGCAAGTTCAAAGACAACACCGGATAAAGCTAAATCATCAAGCCCAAGCTTGGGAAAAGCCCTGCGTCAGGCCCCTCAGAGCACACTCCACTCATGCTGTGCTCGCATGGTGTGGTGCAAAGGTCCTGGGCATCACCCCCCCCCTTTGTGCGCTGCAAGGCCATGCCAAGGAGTTTTTGTGCCGGGGCCAAGGATTTTTTTTGCCAGGGCCTCTCTAAGGTTTGCCCAGACTGTGCAAATGTTCATTCACGGGCTGGCAGCTACGCTTCCCAAACATTTGCATGGGAAAGAAAAAAACCTCGATGTGAATTGGTTTTGGGGTCATGCTACAAAAGATCGATTACAATAGGTTGGAGACCACGGTGCTTCCGCTCACTATCATCCAAGGGAAAAAGTTCATACCAGCTCGCATATGTGCGTTCCAGAAAGACTTGTGCGAGCAGTTTTTCATGTTGGACGACACAGTGCCAATCCGCGATGTTGGTTACCGCCACTTGAAGAATGAAATGTTTTCCAAGCATGCTCAGGTGGTAACATAAATCGTGGAATCCCAAGCGCAAGAGTTCACCCTTGTCAACAAGCCCTCTAGAAATGCTCCAAAATGAAAAACCTTCAGTTTCATCGAACCAGGCAGCAGCAAAGGAATCTTCCCGTAGGCTAATGAATACAGAGCAGAGCCATTTCACATGTATTCGTAGTAGACATTGCGGATGCTCCCAAGGGCTGCAGTCTAGGAATTCCACATTGCTACGGTTTGGTGCCAAATCTTGCCAAGCCAGGAACGGTGAAAGGATGTCCTTCCGAGAGGCATGGACTCTCCATCAAGCCCAACCAAGCCAGAATTTTGTGAGTAGACCATGTGGGGTAGACCAAGGCCCTGGGCGGGATACTGTTTGTGAATGTTGCTGAACAATGTGGTGCAGCATTGCTCGGGCTGGGTATCTGCTTTGAAAGTCCTGACGGCATACATGGCCGATCAAAGACCACTAGCGTCGCATGTAACCGCCTCCAAGAAGAAGACAGCGGCTCAGAGAGCGAAAAGCAGGAATGAGTTTACAACTACAACAAACCACAATCAACTTTCACACAACCACAACGCAGCCGATGACGACGTGCCTGTGAATGACATGTCCCCGGTCTCAAATGGTGATTTAGTTCTGGAATGGAATCGCGACAGTGCGATGCAGCTGAAGAGTTTGCATACCACCGTGCAGACAAGTCATGGTGGCCACTGCTGGTTTCATTTGCCGTGTTTTTGGCACTGCTTTCTGGAATCATTTCTTTGATTTGGCGACGCACGACGCAACGTGTGCGACCTGCTGGAAGCTGAGAATATCATTTTGGATTTGAAGCGCGGTCGGAGAAGACTCACTGACCGAGCTTATGATCGACAGGTGATTCGATAAGCAGTTGGTTTGCTGGATAGAACGCTGGTGGAACTTCATGCTTTGAATCAATTTCAAACTTTCTATGCGCCCTCAGGACGCTGCTGGCATTTCTCACGAGGATGTGGGGCTCTAGCCAATATTGCCCAAGTGACTGTTCGAAACCCATGTTCCTTTTGTTTGAATGGTCATTTGCCTCCTCATGTGCCGAACGAGCATACTGGCAAAACACTGGCTGAAGAATTTGCTGAGTTCTTTGCAGCGCATGGACCGAGAGAAACCTACATCAACACAATCATATACTGAGAGCCGGACATGTGACTTTTGTATTTTCTTCATTTTCACCCCCTTTTCTTTCCATGTCGATTGCATTCCATGCAACGCATTCAGCAGTCACATGTGAAGGGGACATAGCATTTGGACATAGCATTTGAATCATTTCCGGTCGTAGACCATTGCAGATTTCACATTTGGTTGCCCCTTGCCTATCAAGTGGGCGGGCACCGAGTAGTCCAACCCGTGGCTACGTCTTGAAGGAAAAGGCCTTGCTTGCCTTTGCACTACTTGCTTGCAGAGAACTTCGCGTGTCTCGAACTTTGGTTGGCTCCCTACCAATCAACAGCTAGGTATAATCAACACAGTTCGATGGCGCAAATGACTCTCAACTTTTTGCTGCCATGTGTCTCGCGCCAGGATGCACCAGGTGTTAAGGTCTCTGCGGTGGGCTGATCATGGCAAGTCGGATTTGGTGCTCATATTCGTCCACAGCAGGCCCCCAACGAAAAGATCGAGACATCGCCTCGAATTGCTGGGAAGAATACCAATGAGATCCAATGCGTTCCTCCTAGGCCCCAGGGGCACCTAGAATAGAACCACCCGACCAAATCAGTTGAAGTACTGCAACTTAGCCAAGAAGCATTGCGCTGCACCTGCCTTGGAAAAATATTGTTTGTGCTTGCAGGACGACCCAACAAGCGAAGGCTTGGTTGCAGGCTGGGACCCGACGCTCAAGCTATCTGGTAAGTAAGAGTAGCTCATGATGAATCGACCAACAAATTTGACGAAACTAGATTCAGAATTCGTTCAGCAGTTCACACTTGGTATCAGCTCGTTGCTTTCAACATGACCACTGCATGCCATCCGGTAGCTGTACTGAGACTGCGATGTGCCATATGTGCCATACAAATATCAAATAACAGCAAAAATGTCCCGGATCTTGTCCCTTGAAGTAACTTGAAGTAACACATCGAAGACATTCGAAGACTGTGACACTGTGACAAGGCACTGAAAGCGTTCCGGATTTCGAAAGAACAGGGTCGCAGCCTCCCGCAACGCCTGCAGGCCAGCGAAGCGCTGAGGGTTTGGGCTTGAGAAATCTGCGGTCCAGGAGCCCAAGAATTCTGAGCAACCACAACCGACCACAACAACCTACTGGACAAGCTACCCAACATCAGACCAGTCACCAGTTTGTCACTCATTCCCTTTTGTCAATCATGAGCTTAAGATAGCCTACCAACACTTGAACTTCATTGAAGTCAGGCGTTCCGGCCTGCCGAATTCCAAATTCTGTGACAGGAGGTTGTATGAGAAATCCCGATGCGTTCGGATCCTCCATCCCTGAGCTGGTGCAGTTAGCCATACACAACATAGCAAATCCCACTTGTAGACTCTCGTGGAAACAGTCTTACAGCATTTCAAAAATCTCAAAGTGCATTCTGTGGGCCTTTCACGGAGTCCTTCAATCCACCTGTAGCGCTGGCAATCACCACAGCTCCATATGTTGCCGCGGCCATCCTTATTTTGGAGCCACTCCAAAGGCAGTAAGCCATTCAAACTGCGAAAGCCCTGGCACTGGTTTATGCTTGCTGCTAATCTGGGACTAGCTCACTAGTGTCTAGGATTGGCTCAACAGAGGGAAGGTGTCACTGCAAGAATTTTGACGAGTTAATATGTGCACCCACGCATCTGAGGCAGACCGCATGGTTCATAGCGGGAGGGCATCAGGATAAAATCGCATCCTGCGCTCACATTTGTGTCATCCTGATGAAACATGATGAAACCAGACAGCCCCAGCCTGCCATCATCTGGTGCTCAAAGGCAGGGTCAAAGCCTTACGCCACAAGACGTCACAACATGGCTTGTGAATCCTCGTCACACCAAGGGACCAGTGAAGCCGCAAACTGCTCCACGGTTTTTCTGCTGGAGCTCGATCACCAATCTCTGGTATTGCTGCCTGAGATTCCCCAAACAAAGTGTCAGAAACTGAAGCCAAGATGCCAAGCGGGCACAGGAAAGAAAACAAAGCACATTGATTTTATAAAACACCCAGGGGTCAAGAAAACAGGGGCCTCATGCCAAGCAACGAATTTAATAATATCATATAATATTTATATAATACACGTATTGCAATTCGATGTACAGTGGGATGAGCCCCAGGGAAGCTATGAGAATCTCGAGGTGCTGAAGCTGGTGCCAAGCGTCTCCCCCGCACCCATAAGGATTGCTTGCGCACGACCAGGTAAACCCTGCATGCCAGGGCCCAGAAGCCAGGACAATGCCCGCGTCAGAATATCAATACCTCCCAGGTGCAGCCGCATCAAACAAACAAACAAACAAACAAAAAAGTAAACTTTCTGGAAAGACATGGAGAGACTTAAGGTCAGCAGCATTCAGAAGGATCCTAGAATTCATGGCGGTACCCCACGCCTCTCTGCAAACAGGAAAATAGGACGAACAAGCAAGTAGATACACAGTGAGGTGATTGTGATGATATGAGCGCTTCAACATGCTTCAACCTTGAAATTGTTCGCTAGCCATTTGTTTTGAGAGAGGAACTGCCAAGACTGAGATGCGAAAACGAACAACAAAGAACAGGCTGCTACAGACTGCCAAAAAGTCATCAAAAGTCCACCAAGCACTTCAATGGTCCAAATGGGGTGAACATGATCGATGAATAATGTCAACACCACATGATTCATGAATCCTTGATTATATATATATATATAATTAGGGGGTTCCCCTAAATAGTGATCATTGGATACTAAAATGGTAGCCGTTTCATTAAACGGCCCAATGATTATCAAAGGCCAGCGCCTTTCTGCCAGGTCAAGCGCCCAATGAAGCCAAACAGAACCTGCAGCGCATCGCATGGCTTGAAATCAAGTGGCGCATCGCTTGCCCAATTTGCCCACCCTTCTTAGAGGAGAGTAAAATCATTTAGAGTCATCAAATGCACATTAAATCTATCAAATAAATGCAAGTGGTGAACTCGACTAATGGATAGACGGATGCATATTAAACGAACAACAAACAACAAGGGCACATTCGAATTGAAAGGCAGGAAATGCAGGCGATTGAGGTGATTTGATACATTACACAGCTTGAGTACGAGGCACATTCTGCGTATTGTACCAGTGAAGGATCTACGAGAGGCAACGATTGATAATAGGATAAAGAATATGGACGAGATCGGAATGGATGGGAAGGCAAATAGCACGATGTGCTGCCAGGACACTGCATTTGGAGTTACGACCAAACCCAGCTTCTTTTGCAATACCGCTTTGCAATCCCTTCGCACGGCAGCAAAAGATTCCAGGCCGTAGTTGCGAACAAGGTACTTGTCCTGAGCAGTCCCAGTGTCGGGATGGAAGGTCACAAACCTTGAGCCGGGCTCTCAGCCACGTCACAAACATCACTAAGATCTTGGCCAAGGGTCTGTCCGTGGATCCCATTCATCGTCAATAGCATTCTGAATCCCAGAAAAGCGAAGCATCTTGGACTTTTGGATCAGAATGTCATCAAGGCCGAACCCTCCTGGTTTTTTTTCTGAGTTTAAATGGTCCGAAAATGACCGAACTGTGTGGGAGGGAGTTGAAATTACTGCCATCATTCGAGCTGGCAAGCACGGCAACTCTTTCATTCAGAACGTTTCATAACAGGAGATCGTTCCACAGCACGCTCGGACCGGGGCTACACCCAACTACCCCAAAAAAAAACTGTTTGTGCAAGTGTTGGGAGGTTTGAAGTCCTTGCGGAGTTCGTATCTCTGCAGCATAGTTTGGCGAAACCTCAGCGTCTGCATTGCAGTTTGGAAAGTTCCTACCTGCTGTGCTTGCATGCGTTCGCCCAAGAAAGAGAAAACATGAGCAAACCTGCAGAACTCGCAGGTTATGTTGGCAATTGAGACACTGTTACAAGACGGTCTGCACAAAGAATGGCCCCTTTACATAGGTTCAGAGCTGCATCTTTGTGCCTCAGTCACAGTTCAAATTTTTGAATTTTGGGAGAATAAAATGAATAAAATGCACATGTGAATAATGTGAAGTTAAATAAATTGAACTGCTGGACATTGCCAGGCTATCTTAGAATCTTGGACCCTTGGACTCTTGGACTTGAGATCTGTCGGAATCTGTCGCGCTTTCGGACCCTGATCCTCGGACTCTGGCAGGTCTTGCGCAGCTGATTCACCAAGGCCAAGCAATGTCTTTGGATTTGCGCGGCATCGAGAGAACTTACCCTGGAAACCTCGCGGCTCGAGCACTCCCAGATACTCCCAGGGCCCCAGGATTCACAGTGCAAGTGTATAATTTTTATACATAATATAGTTGGTTAGTGTTTGTTTCTTTGCTAGCTAGTTTGTGGGTTAGTTAGATAGACACACACAAACAGGCAGGCAGGCAAGTAGATAGACAGATGGACAAATGGACAGACAGACAGACAGACAGATAGACAGACAGAGAGACAGACAGACAGACAGACAGACAGATTGATGGATTGATTGATTGATTGATAGTTTTTTTGGCCAGGGTTTCTCAAAGGATTTGCCCCACAGCACTGTTCGCATCTTCACGCAGGCGAGGGTTGCCAGTTGAACGTGAAATGAAATGACAAGGTTAAGTGTAAAGAGTCAAGATGTACAAAATGGGTGAGACACTGTCGTAAATTTCTGTGTTTACACTCAGATGCACTGAATGGTAAAAACTGGTACCAAGAAGCATACTGATACTCCACCAACGTATCATGCACACTGTCCTTGTTTGCATTTACACTTTTCCAGCAGCTTTCATGATTGATAGATAGATAGATAGATAGATCGCTAGATAGACAGACTGACAGGATAGATAGATAGATAGATAGATCGATAGATCGATAGATAGATAGATAGATCGATCGATAGATCGATAGATCGATAGATCGATAGATAGACAGACTGACAGGATGGATAGATAGATAGATAGATAGATAGACAGATAGATAGATAGATAGATTAGATAAGATAAGATAGGATTAGATTAGATTAGATAGATAGGATAAGATAAGATAAGATAAGATTGGATTAGATTAGATTAGATAGATAGATTAGATAGGATAGGATAGGAAAGGAAAGGATAAGATAGATAGATAGGATAGATAGGATAGATAGGATAGATAGCTTAGATAGCTTAGATAGGATAGATAGCTTAGATAGGATAGATAGCTTAGATAGGATAGATAGCTTAGATAGGATAGATAGCTTAGATAGGATAGATAGATAGATAGATTAGATTAGATTAGATTAGATTAGATTAGATTAGATTAGATTAGATTAGATAGATAAGATAGATAAGATAGATAAGATAGATAAGATAGATAAGATAGATAAGATAGAAAAGATAGAAAAGATAGATAGATAAGATAGATAAGATAGATAAGATAGATAAGATAGATAAGATAGATAAGATAGATAGATAGATAGATAGATACATAGATAGATAGATAGATAGATAGACAGATAGACAGATAGACAGATAGATAGATAGATAGATAGACGCATGCATACATACATTAATTCAATTCGTTACATACCATACCGTACCATACCATACCATTACATTACATTACATTGCATAAAACCATACATAGGTTACCATATATTGCCATACATTACCATACATTTCATGACATGACATGACATTTCATGACAGCACATCACATCATATCACATCACATCATATCACACCTTATGACATATATATATATATATATTATATGTCTCTCTATATATATATACATAGGCTACGTATGGATATATTATATACACTGACTGCATATATGTTGTACGCTATCCCCGCTTTGGCTATATGTGACTTCGCAAATGGTCGGCCAACTCGGGCTAGCAGGACCATCTGCTGTCCAAGTAGCCCAAATTGTGTATGATGTGAATGCTCCTTGGCTGAGCAAACAAATTCCACTTGTACCCATTTGATCCATTTGGATGTACAAATTGTACAGCACTCAACTCACAACACTTTATTGTTCCAAGAATAGCTCGCAATTCGCGCCACGGATCCTTGCTTCCCGATACACCCCAGTTGGCCGGTAGCGGTGGGCCAAATAGACAGGCACAAGGCCGGCCTCAGATCTCAAAAATGCCTAGCAGCCTAGCACAATGAGCTGTGACAAGCAAAAGCCATGTCAGTCAAAGCCGCCATGGCCACGTGAATTCTCATCGAGTTTGGATTTCCAGTGCCTCCCGTAAATGTTACACCCAGCCCAACTTTGCAAGGCAAAATACTTGCCAGTCATTTGACAGAAAGGCTACCTCGGTTTCATGTGACCCCTGGATTCTGCACGCTTGCAAACTTGACCCAGTGGTACATGCAAGGATGCTGATGTGTAACTGGAATCTTCTGTCTGGCTCTGGCAGAGTATCAATTCTCTGACACTGGGACCCTGGGATTACATACTCATGTTGCAGTCGTGCAACTCGCTGACCATAAGGAACGCCACCAAAGTTGAGTCGAAGAGGGGCCTTTCAGAGACAATACCATGGATAAGGCCAGGAACACTGAATTCAAGAAGTCATTTGGGCGTGAGAGTTCTTGGTTCTTGGCTGGCTTTGAAAACTTAGTTGGCTTAGTTCAAACATGTTCAGACTGCAGGCAGTGTCAATCAACCTCCAAAGCTGCCAAGGAGAGCATCGCAAAGCGGTAGAGGTTGTCACCGTAGTCTTGACCTGTCCTGACAACTGGCGCACAGAAGCCAACTTGACTAAGTTAGTGTACTTGACCTGCCGGTCACCAAACCACTTCTCTGACTTCTCTGTACAAGTAAATTTCTCTACAATCTCGTGCTAAATTAAATGCTGTCGCTCCTTGATTTTACATGATTTGCGCTGAAGTGCCAACAAAATCAAACAGGCAGCAGTTGTTCGGATCAGGTCTGATTTCTCATTTGGCTATTCGTTCAGGCTATTGGCCTGGAGTCGCAATAGAGGCCATGAGGACGATGCTGGTAGCAGCCATGGTCAAGCAAAACATAGTCCTCGCCGAGACTTGAAACTCACACCATCTTAGCACATCTTCACACCATCTTGTGAAGAACGCATCTGACTCGATTCACAGTGCATCACGGTGAAAGGCAGGGTCTTGGAGACACCGGACACACTGAGGACACACTATGTCATTGCGAGACACAGCATGACATTGTCAATGACATCTCAATCATCAACGCCCAAGGCCCCCCAAGATCTGCCAAGGATCACAACCTTTCCCTGCACCGAAAGCCACAAATTTGTGCCTGAACCAATTCGCTCAGCTTAGCGCATTGACTTGCACAGCATTGCACTGCTACATTGCAACATATTGCAACTAACAGGCAAGGTGCATGCAGCGAACTTCTTGGTCACGCTGATCCAGCCTGACCCATGCCTGACACAGTTTGGCCAAATGGTTGCTATTGATGTAGTTGTGCGAACAGTAGCAGCTCCACCACAAGCCGCAACAAACCCAACAATGATAGCAACTAGAGTTCTACCACTGTCGTCTGCAGCCAAGTCTCGGATCCCAAATAAGTGAAGCCCTCTTCTGGCGGAGGACGTGTGTACATCGGTGCCACTGACCTCAAAAGTTCACTGATATTTTAATTGGCGACTTTGCTTGAAAAACGCGCCCAAGAGTAATAGGATGTAATAGGCAAGTGCCTTCAAGCACCTACACGTCTCATACATCTAGAATCTACTAGAACATTCATTACCAAGTTGCATCGTCCTGTGGCCACGCATGGCAAATTGCTGACTGAGCGAAGCGGTGACACGCCCGAGACCACCAGAATTTGACCATGGCAGAAGTTCACTGGAGACTATAACCTCGCCAAATAGCCAGGGCTGAAAGGACCCCAACATAGTGCCATATGACACAAAAAGTGCTACTTGTGATGGTGTCACCATGCGGAGGAGGAGCAATCCTGAACATCAAGGCATTAACCTGCCACGTCATTTTTTTCACTTGGTACCTTCTTTCCTTCCTTTATATCCTTTGTTTTGCTTTGCTTGGCTCTTCTTATCTTGCTTTTTGCATGTCTTTACTTCGCCTCAGATTCCTTTGGCTTTGCTTGACTGTTCTCATTCTTTTCACATACTCTTCTCTCGGTTCTTGGTCCATGTTTTCTTCCTATAGTGTTTCAAAAACTGCGTTTGTTGTAACTGTCCACCTCCATTCCTGTTCTCTGAACTGTAGCAATCCTGTCGCCCTAGTTCCTTCCCCCCTTCCAGTCCATCTACGCTTTCTTCATTTCTTTCCGGCAGAGTAAAGGAGAATGAAATCCATAATCAATTCCCCACTTAGCATGAATGGCAGGACTTCTCTAAAGTTAAGAATTCTTTTGTGTGAAACTGTGGAAAGTATCAAATCCATTCAAATCCATTCAAACCATATCGGGATTACATCATCGAAGGAAGTTTAGAAGTCAAACTTCCGACAATATGGACAGATGAAAAGCAGAGCAGGGCAGAGGCAGAGAGAAGAGAAAGATTAGAAGAAAGAAGATCAGAAGAGAAAGAGTCAGAAGAA
>Ga0126342_10006335_pt1 | contig 20956 bp, 24 predicted proteins | sample Cyp1metagenome_FD_92528 | JGI IMG/M metagenome (GOLD analysis project Ga0126342, IMG submission 92528) | Coral microbial communities from Lord Howe Island, Old Settlement Bay, Australia - Cyphastrea 1 metagenome | ecosystem: Host-associated > Invertebrates > Cnidaria > Coral ...
ACTATTAATATATACTATTAATATATACTATTAATATATACTATTAATATATACTATTAATATATACTATTAATATATACTATTAATATATACTATTAATATATACTATTAATATATACTATTGATATATACTATTAATACCCACAGACGCCGTGTGTTGCTCAGACATGAACATTGAGAATGTTGTGCTGTCGAAAATATGATAGGAGAGATTGCAGAAAATACTGCGTATACGGCGTATACGCAGTGTTTCCCAGTTTAGGATTCAAAGTTCTCAGAGCCTAGGTTTTTGGGTTTAGGGTTTTAGGGTTTGGGGTTTTGGGGTTTAGGGTTTTAGGGTTTAGGATGGTTTGGGGTTTTAGGGTTTAGGGTTCGTCGTCTGGGAAATCTCAAAACACTGGCCCTGCGCAGGTATTTGAGCATGTTGAAGGATAATGATTTAAACATGTTTAAATGCCATTTGAACCTTCCGGGTAATACACAGCGCCTGGCCGTAATAACATATACTATTAATATATACTATCATCCTCATCATCATCGCCGCCATCATCATCGTCGTCATCATCATCATCATCATCAGCATCATCACCATCATCATCATCATCATCGTCATCGTCATCGTCATCGTCATCATCATCACAAATGTGATGATACCAATAATTAAGATTAATAATACCAATAATAATAATAACGACGACGACGACGACGATGATGATGATGATGATGATGAGGACGACGATGATGATGATTATTGTTACTATTGTTATGAGTATTATTCTTGTTATTCATATATATTTATCGGTTATTTGTGGCAAAAGTCACAGAATGAGTCCCTCATTTCCCAAGAGCAGCAGGAAACCGTTGGAGGGCCGCAGTTTGCAGCTGGACTACCTCTACGCCTCGCCACTGGACCTAGCGTCGCTGGACGTCCGGGCGGAGATCGATGCGCTGGCGGCCATCCCTGGGGTGAAGCTCACGGTGCGCGGGCGGTAAAGCCCAAGGGCCACGGGGGGGCCACGGGGGGGCCACGGGGGGCTTTCTTAGGAAATCTTGGGGCTGGGGCTGGATTTTCTTAGTCTATTTTCTGAGCCTGAGAGTCTTACATGAAGGATGACATTTGACGGCTAGTCACCTTGGTTGAGGTGAGTTTCTGAGGATGGGAGTAGCTGGCTATCAGGTGGCCAGCCAACGCATTGCCTCTTGCTGCTCTGACGATGCGTTCTCATGTTTGCAGGTTCGCACTGCGACGACTGAAACCCTTGCAGAAGTCTGGAGGCGAGCGGCCTCACCAAAAAGATCACTGCAAAATGACTCTCCCAGCGGTGCTGGGCAGAAATGCTTCGGGTCTTTCCTACTTCATTTTCATGTTTTGGATGTTCAGGGTTGGCCTCACCTCATCCCTGGCAGGACCGAACGCTGTCCTGGTCCTCGTGTTTTAGTGCTAGCGGCGCATTGTGCCGTTTCTGCTCTGGCGCAGCCCTCTTTGCTGCTGGAAGACGCCGTAGGTTCCACGGTGGCAGGATGGTTTCGTTGGGGAACGTGGCAAAACCAATCCAGAAACCAAATTTATAAAGGCCCCATGCTGTAAGATCAGACGTCTCTAAAAATCTTTGGAAACATGTTGAAAGCCTGGAACTTGTGCGGCAACAATGTTTTGTTTTTTCTTCACTTTTCCACCTTTTGAGGACCCCTTATGCTGCAAGCAGCAGCCATGCACCAAAGAAGCTTCGAGAAGCACTGCTGTACTCAGCTCGTCTCGAATGCTGATATGCCCGTGACATTCAGATACTTATAGAGCATAGACCTATCTATCGCTGGCCATATCAAAATTGTTTCTCCATACTGTACCCATTTCTGTGGGGTTCCATGTCAAATAAGGGAAACCATTCAGAGGAACCTGCCACATTATCCCAGAGGTGGATGGTAAACATCCATCGCCTCTACAAAAACACACACGCTTCTGAAATCTTGCAATACTCACTCCTCCAGAAATTCACGCCAAAATCACATTCCAATCAGGTTTCCAAGCCCTAGTGGACACATCACACAAGCTAGCTTGGATCAAGATAGTCCACAACACGGTCTTGTAACCATAATTCTGCCAAAAGCCTCCAAGCGAACAGCCGAACCGGCAAGTTTGGAAGCAGAAATCTCAGGACATAAGTTCGAAAAGGTTTCTTTGACAAAATGGATCCAATGACAACGGAAACGCTGTCCAAGAGTTGCAAATCCTAGTTCCGGAAATAGGAATCCACGGGCCCAGCTATATTTTGTAACAACTTCAGTCAAAAAGAAGGCTCACGGGGTCTATTGCATCAAAGAGTTGAGACCGTGACTCCAGCCTGTTTCTAAAATATTCTGAGAGATCCGCTCACATACTTGGAGTGAAAGTTTTCTGGTACTGGAAGAGAAACACGTCCGAAACCAGACTTGGTTTAAAGTTTAAAGTGAATAATCACAAGCTTCAAGCTTTATGATTGAACAGCAGAACAAAAACTCCCAAAATCCATGGTTTCCTGGGTTTCCTGGATTTTCCATCAGAAACCCATGGGTTTCCATACAGAAGACCACCAGTTTCCATGGGTTTTGAGGCCACGCCCACGTCTTGGGCATCCACGACTTGGACGACTTGTTGGCCCTGAACGGGCCGGAGGTGGCTGCGGGTGGAAACCATGGTGGCCCAGCGGCACTTGGCCATGAACCCCGGGTGTTGCCATGGGGGATCACTAAAACCATAGGTTTCCATACTAAGGTGGTCTAATTTGTGATGATTTGGGGGTACCACCATTTTGGGAGACATCCAACCACAACAAGAGTCAATAAGCAACAGCAATGCAACATGAAGCAGCAATAAGAAGACCCATGGAGATTTCGAAACCAACTATATACTATTTATGGATATATTGTATAACTTACACCATTTTATGGTCAGTTACACTTCATGGCTATAATGTGTGAGTATGACTATACGCACATTTATGGCTAGGTTGCTACTCATTTTGTGTAAAACATGTTTGGTTGCCAGTTGCGGATAAAATATAACTTATATACCATAGATAGACAACTTATAGAACATAAGTTATACCACATATCACTTACAAACCGTCAGATCAATAACATATAGAACATATGGATATATATAACATTATATAACCTCCATACCATAGATAGACACACACACAGACATACATACATATATATATATATATGATTATACACCTTATAGAACATAGATTTCTTGCTGGTTATGATACGTTGAAGCCATGGATTCCCATTGCTCCCACGACCGAGGCTCAGGAGCCGCCTTGTTCGACGTGGTGCTGGTGGACGCCTGCCATTCCGAGCCCTTGGCGCATCGCTTCGTGCAGAGCGGGGCCAGCTGTGCGGTGGGCTGCGCAGGCGACGTGATGACTCGTGGATGTCTCGTTGATGACTGGATCATAGGTACTGGTGGATCATAGTGGCTAATTCACTATGAATGGTGAAAATGGTGAAAATGGTGAAAGTCAGAAATTTAGATAAGAAGTGTCCATGCATTTGTTTATTTTTTTAGTTCTATATCCAATATAGTATATACTCTGTATAGACCTGACTGCATGATCCCCAGCTGGTCCATGCTGGTCCCAGGTGAAGTCTTTGACGCGGCTGCCCGGGAATTCCTCCGCGTCTTCCTGCGTTCCCTTGCCGCCGCCGTGGCGCAAGGGGGCCTTGCCAGTAGCGTCCCTTGGGCGCGGGGAGATTTCGGCCGGAAAGCTGGGGAAAAACAGATCTGAGAAGCTGTGAAAAGATGAGAAAAGGTTGAGAATAAGGAGTTCAAAGTCGCCACTTGATGTGGATTTTTGACGTTAAAAGTTGAAAGTCTTGGAGCTCAAATTTGAGCAAGCAGGATGTGGATCCATGAAACAGTGCGCGCCATTTCTCTTCCGCGGGCGACTGAAGCAGACTGCAACTTCTACCTTCCGGGATTCTCGCGTATTTGATATCTCATGTTCATCTAATGTGGCAAACCCAATGCCATAAACCCAGCATCACTGGAGATTTTGGGGGGTTGGAATCCCAATGCGAAGTCCTTGGGGATGGTCGACTTGTCCCCCCGAGGTGGCCAAGGGTGCATTCCAGGCCGCCCAGCGTGCCGTGCGGCTGTCCCCACAACCCGGGCTACGCTCGGAGGTTTCTGACTGCCGTGGTTTTCCGGGTCCTTGGGAACCATTGGAAGGGTGAAATCATACGGATTTAACCCAGGAAAAAAGGTGATTCAACCGGCAAGACTAGGGATTCAACAATCAAACATTGGAACATCACCATTTTCAGGCAAATTATGAAACTAAATGGGCTATATATATTCATGGCTTCCAGAACTACGAATTACCAGAGGGTAAGTAATACTCGAAAATTGATCGGCATATGAACAATTTGCAGGTCAATCATCAATATTGAAGGCGATGGAGAGAGAGAGAGAGAGAGAGAGAAACCATCAATATTGAAAATGGTCAGATTTAAGTAGTAATGACTCTTGAATTGAACCAACAATAATGGTACTATATTGGAAGTATAACGGGAAGACAGTTGAATAGTAGGGATTCAACTGCCAACAACTGAGCCACTGTGAGATGTTGTAGAAAAGGTTGGCAAAAAATCTAAAACCATTGGTTTCCTCATTCATAGTATGGGAATTCAACCAACACATTGATGGGAATATACTTGACGGTAAGATGATAGAATGGGGGACACCTACAGATGGAAGGTCCGCACACAAAAAAATGCAACCCGGCAATTTAACATAGACATGCTATGGAAAATGGACCATTTAATTTTCCAAGCTATAAATTATGACCTATAAAACATGCTATGGATTATGACCAATAAAACTATGTTGTTTTTCCAAAGTATGTTAAATTACATGTTGGGTATCTGGCCGTCTTCGCATGCGACCGCGTTGTGCCAGGCGGACCACTTCTGTTTTGTGCCCAGCAGCGTTTCAAGTTCCACGGACCGCCTGGCACCGCTGATGCCGCTGATGCGAACATCAGAGTCGCCGCAGCCTCGGTCCTTGAGGGAGACCACGATTGCTATTTACTATACTATCATTCTTACTACTATTATATATATATAAACGGTATATGCGTGTATACAATTATTATCATTTTTTTACTGGTTCTTAAAAAAAAACCGTTGTGAGAGAGTTAAGGAACAATAATGGCTATTGGGGCGGGGGGAAAGACAGTCATCAGCTGAGGCTCTTCGGCCATCTCCCTCCCCCCGTGGAGGACTTTGTTGGCAGAGGCCACAGGGCCGGGGCACTGCCGTCTTACAGGGCTGATAGGGATGGACTTTTCGGGTCTCTTCGGGGTCTATCTATTGCATTTCAGAGAAATAACAGTGGCAGAAGAGTGGTAGCCTGGTAGCCCATACTTAGAGGATAGACCCCAGCTCTTTAGGTGGTTACAACCATACAAATATATAAGCTTTATTCGTTTTTTCTACTGTAGGTGTTTAGTAGCCGTACTTATAAGTAAGTGCGTAAGCGTACTTATAAGTAAGTGCTATTCGTTTTTTCCATGTGGTTAGCAACCGTACTTAAACGTTACAGTTCTGGTTCTAATCCTTTTATACATGGGATAATCCCAGGAAGGTAGCTCCTCCAAGTCCCAGATCAGCACCGCACCATGGCAGGGGCCACCATCGCCGCTGTGGCAAGTGCCTTCCGCCAGCGTCGTGTGATCTGGCTCCATGGCAAGGTGGGAGTCCAAGACACATCTCAACCCATTGAAAACTGGGTCAAAGCATCTAAAATTGGGCATAAAATGAGTACACTGAGTACAATAAACATTAATAAACTGGGTAACCAATAAAAGGATCAAAGTAATTAATAACTATATTTTTTCACTCCCAAGCAGTGGTGGATCATATTTTTAGAAGGGGTAGCCCTCGTTTTCGTTGCAACGAACAGGTCGACAACGGTCAAATCCATCCCAAACCGACTCCTTATTCTTTGCAACAATCCATATGGCTTGGTACATTGATATCCCAATAATTTATCCCAATGTATAATCCATATTGTCCCAATAATATATTAGCCTGGTACATTGCCAATAATAGCTATGGAACATGGTCCATTTATAGCTGATTCACCTATTGAAGTTGTTAATTTTCCATAGCTAAGTTAGTTTACCAGAGAGTACCAATAATTACCAAATGGTACCCTCTGGTAATTTAACATAGCTATTGAAAATGGTGATTTATAGTGGATTTTCCCATTAAAAATGGTGATTTTCCATAGTTATGTTAGTTTACCAGAGGGTAATTACATTCCCAAATCATCGGCAGGCTGGCATCGGCAAATCGGCCTTGCTCTCGGAGTTTATTCGCTTCTATGCCATGCCTGGGGACAGGTGCGGGCGTTCTCCGAACGCTCCAATGGAATCGAAAGATCAGTCAGATCAGATCAGTTATGCGTTAATCTAAAAAGCTTTCCTATCAATGGGAATTCCAGGATCCTAAAATGGAGGTACTGTACCATATAAGGCCATTGATCCTATGGTTGTTGATCTTTCAGTTTTTTTTTTGGGTGGATTTGACAAGGATTTGCGAGGATGGCATGGATTTACTATGGTTAATGAGGATTTCACCCACCAAAATGCAAGGTTGGAAACATCCAAACATTCTCTGAACGTACGCTGTTCGGGTTTGACATCGCCGAAGCCGATGCGGAACAACCTCTTGCATCCTGGGGGTTGGCAGCATCCACATCCAAAAATCGCCTCATGATCGGGATATTTCGTGGTTGATGATCCTTTTTCAGCAGCCAATCCATCCGCACTTCCAGCATCCCAGCAATATCCCAGCAATGCTCGGCCGCGAAACGTCCGAAAGGCTCTTCTCCCATTGCTGCCGCTTCGGCGACAACGGCTCGCCTTCGGAGGCCCTGAGTCATGTGGGAACCACAACCAATGGGAACCCGGTGATGACGACATAATACGACGAATAGTGACTGAATAGTGAGGAAAATAACACTGACAGTGGAGTCTAATGGGAAAATCATAGGTAAAGCATGGTAAAGCATACTCAAATGTAGGAAAACACATTATAAACGGAGGCTTTCCGGAGGGTTTGAAAATTGAATTTGCTCACCAAATTTCTACGCTTTTCCGCTAAGGCTGAGGCGGCGGCTGGTGGACGTGCCACGCAATGCGGGGTACAACTGCTGAGGGTGTAACCTGGTGGCACTGGCTTGGCTATGGGCTGGGGTAGCGCATGGGCTCAGCTCTGCAGGTATCCCTCCGCTGAACATATATGTATGTAGTATATATATGTATATATATTATATATATATACATGTATATATGATATATGTATATATGATATATCTATAGGTAGATAGATAGACGGACGGACGGACGGATGGATGGATAGATAGATCTATGGTTTCACAAGGACAATCATCCACAAGCGTTGCATTTTCTGAATACCTATGTTGGTTACTAGCTTGATCGTCCTGAGGTGCAGGTAATGTCTCAGATCTTGCTATTTTTTTTGCTCAATTATTTCTTTTCATTTCAAGATGAAAAGTCCTATCTTCAGGGGCTGCTAATTTTGATATGTACCGCAGATCTGCCGGAATCAAGACATTATGTCAAACCATATTCAAAAATTGCAATGGCAGAAACCCATGCGAAAATCCCACTGGATCCCACTAGATTTTCCAGGTCTGGCCTGGGCCCTGCGGCGGTGCTGGAGCGGCTGAAAGCTGCGGTGCTGGAAATGCCACGGGCAGGCGGAAGATACATGAGGGTTTTTGATGAAAGATGTTTTTTTTGGGTTCTTGGAGTCTTTTTGCCATCATTAAGGTTTATTTCACTTAGTGTCTTAGGTTTATTATGACGGTTTTATTTACCTTTGTTTCACGAATTTGGTTGATGTCTTCGTGAAACTTTCGTCGTTTCTGTGTATTTTGGTGGTGTCGATTCATGGAGACTGCTCCAAGACAGGCCCTGCTACACTGCTCGCCTTGGATGGAGTTGAGGAGAGCCTGGCAGCCCGAGACAGCCAGGTAGCGGGGTGGCGGGGTGGCGGGGTGGCTGGGCTTAGTATGTGTAGTTTCCCTCCGGTAATCAACCGTGGCAATGCAAAATCCCCCACTATATGGAGGTTCAATATATTTTAAATAGTATTTGCCCTCTGGTTATTTAACAGTTTGAGCCGGAACATAGCGAGTTTTTGGTGGAAAGCAAGGTTCCCACCCCCAACTCATGGCAAGGTCGATGCTAATTTGTGGGATAGGTGTTTCTGGATGATTGCGACCACCTTGAAATGCCAGAGGCTTCCTCTCAATGGATCGATGTAATGGAAAAACCGATGGTTTCCGGCTTTCCGGTGATGATTTTCCCAACAAAACCAATCAACCAATCCATTGATCTACGCTCCCCCAACAGCCCCAGGCGGCGGAGCTTTGGAGCTTCCTGGGCGAGGCTCAGATCTGGCACTAGGACGGTTCTTTTCTTTTCTTGATTTTTCCATTCCATTCGATTCTAATTCTAATTCTGATTCTAATTCTGATTCTGATCCTAATTCTGATTCTAGTCTATATATTTATCTCTTTCTTTATATGCTTCTTTCTCTATCTATTTGTTCCTCTCTCTCTCTCTGTCACGCGGCATACGCAGACAAACTATAAAACATATAAGCACAGCTTCACGCATTTATGTGTCTCCAAGTCCAAATCCAATCTAATCAGATCCAACCCGACCCAACCTACCTGTATTTTTATAACACAGATTGGATATGTTCGGATATATAACACAGATTTTATAACCTACCTGTTTTGTGGACCCCGGGGCACAGTTCGGAGCTGCCAGGCCTTGGCCGATTCGCCCATGCGGCTGCTACTGACCTCGCGGGAGCCCCGCTACGACGCGCCGCTGCCGGGCAAGGCGGTCGCCATTGAGGTGCCGCTGCTGTCGCCAGACGCGGGGAAGCTGACCGAAGCTGACCTTGGAAAAGTGGTGAAATATGGTTGGTGAAACTGGTGAAACATGGGAAATATGGTGAAATATGGTGAAACTGGTGAAACATGGGAAATATGGTGAAATATGGCGAAACTGGTGAAACATGGGAAATATGGTGAAATATGGCGAAACTGGGAAGTTATCCCATTTGAGATGATGATTCAGCTAGAGTTGGCGTGAGAGGTAGGGAAGACGCATCAACAAACAGTGGCAGTTTACGCAACAAACATTGTGTGTGCAACAATAACTGAAGCAACTGATTAATCACTCCAGTCCAAGGTCCCTATCTACTTAGGTAGTTCCAGTTATAACTTGTAACTGAGTAGATTTTATGCTTGCTTACAAGTTGCTACGCAGGTTGATCTTCAAAGTGCCACATCTGCCACATCTACCCCCATAAAAAACCCTGAACATTCCTGAAACGATTGGTCTGGAGGCATTTGAGTGTATCCTAGAGTTTGGGGGCCAAAATCGATGCGCATGTCAGAACATGTCGCCGGTTTTGGTGGTCATCCTATTTTTGGATCCCTCTCATTTCCGGAGATGCCCACTTGTCAAACCCTCATGTTTGCTTCATGCAATGATTCATGCAAGCTCCATACCGATACCTGTTGGCCTCACTTTGGTTATCTACTCATGACATGATGCCGATCTCGAGCTGGAATCAGCTTTACTGCGTGTTTTGACAAAGGCACATCGTAAGGGGTTCCTCAGACTTTACGATGGCCTTGTTGGCAGAGACTCCCCATCGCTTCACGAAGCTCAGTATCCCTTTAAAGATGTGAGCAGTGGCTGCGAGACACCTTTGTTGGTTGACATTTTTTCTTCTCCGGAGGTTGCTCCATGAATTCGGGATTCTCATAAAAAAAATGGGAATCTCGTTCTAATTTATCAGTAGACCCATAAATATCCTCCTATTCTCCAGGTTTTTTCTTCCAGATTATATCCCAGTGAATCCCTAGACCCACAATATTATATTCCCATTGAGTACATACGTATACATATATAAATAAACAAATAGATAAATAAATAAATAAATATATATACACATATATTCTCATATTTTTTATCACATTTTTTTTTCATCATATTCCCATTGCGGCTTCAGGACGCCTGCCTCCTGTTGGCGCGCCGCGCTCATCGGCCGCTCTTCCAGCGCGATTTGGATGGAGACTTGCCATCCTTCGAGCAGTAAGAAACATGTTGTATCCATTTTGTCATAGTCAAAGTCATGGTCATAGTCATAGTCATGATTACTACTATTAGTATTTTGTTTCTTCTTCTTCTTCTTCTTATTGTTGTTATTATTATCATCGTCGTCGTCATCATCATCATCATCATCATCCTTACTTTGTTGTTATTATTTTTTGTCGTTGTTCTTACTAATATTATGTATATATATGCCAAGAACATGAACAAGTTGATATTCATTATTACTATCAACCAATATCAACCATTATAACCATTGGTTGTATTCTTAACCATTATTGACCATCATTATTCATCATTGATTAAATGATAATCGTTGCAGGTGCTCCATTTTTGAACTCCCATCCGTTCCCTCCGTGTCGGCACCGCAGGCGCCTGCCGCCCTGGCGGAGACCCCTTGGCGCTGTCCACGCGACGTCGGGAGCTGTTGCTGAGCCACTTGGGCGATGCGGTTGGCCACGCCTTTTTTCGGGGACGGAGAATATGTGGGGATCAAGTTGAGCATTGTATGGCACAACGAAACATGCTCCCAGGTGAGACAGATTGGCATCGACTCTTTGCGCTATCTATGTAGTGAGCTATAGAGACAAAGGAGATATAATGAGATATAATGAGATATAATGAGATATAATGAGATATAATGAGCAAGCCCTAAGTGAGTTCAAAGACGATGAACCAGATAAAGAATGGCTTGATCAAATTTGAAGGCCAGATCTCAAGATGATAACGGCACAATTCCACCAGGTGATCCTGGAAACTACTTGAAATTTGCCTGGTAACGGCAACATCGTAGTATAGTATAGTGACTATAGTGAATCCTTTTGATATCTCAATACCCAACCAAAAAATCATCATAAATCATACATCTTATGGATGTAAGTAGCATTTTTAATAGCTTTGGCTCCCCAACTTCCCCATTTTACCAGGATCGGCCCACACCATGACCCCAGGATTGGCGCAGCACCCCTTAGCCGCCAAAATGGGTGACAGCCCCGCGGACGTCATCGCCGCGGCCCAGCAGATCACCCCGCAGCTCTCCACGCTCTTCGCCCATCCCTTGTTGCAGGAAGGGGCCGGCGGGAGGTGATCACCGGAGAAGCCAACAAAACTGGTGTCCTTTTAATGATTCAACCATGTTTTACCATCTGGTAATTTAACATAGCTATGGAAAATGGCCATTTATAGTGGATTTTCCCATTAAAAATGGTGATTTTCCATACTTACGTTAGTTTACCAGAGGGTAACCCTCAATGGTTAAGTTAAAATGATGGTAGTTAATAGTTAATAGTGGCATTCAGCATGAATGATGATTACCCTCTGGTGTCATGACACGTGGCTGGAAGAAATATGCAATTTAGATCGATGATTTTCCCAGCTAGGAACCTCCATTTATAGGGAATTTTCCATTGCCATGTTTGATTATCGGAGGATGATGGGATATGCCAAGACATATAACCTATTTGGGGGTGCAGTAGCGGTGATTTTTGTAGCTAACCACGGTTATAAGCTCCAAGACTTGAGATACAATCCCTAATTATATCCTACAGTCATGGCCATATACTCACTTACTAAGTGGAAATGCACTCCCAAAGGGCGGCATGGATGGGGTCTCCAAACTGGAAGGTTTACTGTAGCAGCTATGGCAAAACATTGCTCGAAATCCCTCACAGTTGCATTGGAAAGAAAGTCTCTAGAAAATTGGAACGTGGATGGCTTGTTTTGGCAATCCTTCCTGGCGTGCTGGACATCCCCCCAAAATATAAACGTAACATAGCCCTTCATAGATGATTTTGCCTTCGCTCAGGGGGTGTTTTCGAGCCATGTTTGACCTGCTAAATGGGTTGAATGCACCGAGCTGGGGCCTGCAAACCTGCCACGCCTTTTGAGGAGGGTAGCAACAGTGCATGATGAACTGAGTGGCCTGTAGCAGGCTCAGGCTTATTTAGGCTTAGTGGTTTCGACGCGTTGTGTGTACCGAAAGGGCTCCCCAACCCCAGCATTCCTGCGGTTGCGGGATCTAAAAGCATTGCTTTCTGCCAGTTTGAGAAAAAGTATTTTTCGGTGATCTTCTTCAAAAGCAACTGTGACATGTATTGCGCTTGGTTCGCTTAGAAGGAAGAGCTTTGCAGATAGCATTGAGTCGGGTATTCCCCCAGACCTGTGCACAGAAGAAAGCAGGCCTATTGCCTGTAAGATCCTGTAAGACTGTAAGATTTAACATCCTGAAACTGTTGGCGCTCTTGCGAGCACGACTGAAGCCAGCAAGAATTTGCACCATAAAAGCGGGAGAAATGGACCCCCTGGAGATTGATCTCCCTACACTGAACATGATTTAAAACATTCAATAAACATTCAAAACTATCTAAAACAATTGACCCAGAGGTTCCATGCCCGTGAGTCGTTCGTCTTAGGGGTAGGAGTCGCCGCTAGGGCATCGTGTACAGTGGATGTCGTTGGCCAGGCTGTGCCCCCCAACAGCCGCGCAGGCTGCGGATTTTTTGGTCCTTGGGAGTTCCTTGCAATCACTTGCAGCTCCTGAGGCTTGTGGCAAACAGCGGTGCTGTTGAGATGCTTCAATGTTTGCAAGGATTGTTCGCATGATGGCAGGCAGCTTGGTTCATGTGGATTTGGGCAAGTTAGCCAAGTTCTTCTTTCTACCCGCAGAGCATCTCAGCACCAAGACTTTTCTAAGCTTCAACAGCCTTGCCAGCTGGGGCTGCAGCTTGTCGTGCCTACACTCAGCGAGCAGAGATTCTGGTTTTGTTTGCACCAGCTGGTCAAGCATCTTGAGAAACTCCGATGCCGCGTGCATCCCGAACTACTGGTCGGAAACCCAGTGCGAGCGGGCTTGAAGCCCTGTTCCCAGTCAGGGGGTTCGACACGGACTGCTGTCCTGACAGTTGATGGGGTTTAGTCAGCTGTAGGGCAAGTTCACCAAACCGAAAGGTGACCAAAAGAGCCATGTTGGCTGTGGGAGACTGCAGGCAAATGGCACGAAATGACTCGCTTTCATTAATTTTCATTATGCATCACGTTGGTCCACTCCCTGGGGGTCACGTGGTTTTGAAACTTAGCAAGGGAGGTGATGCTGAAATAGATTTGAGTGGGGGTCAAGGTTGAAGGTTTTGGGAGCCACGGATTTTCATCGACCTTAGCAACGCTACACCATTCCATTTGGCAGGGAACCGATCAAATCCTCACGCACTGCAATGTTTCAGGGCTCAAACTAGAGCCATCACTGTCTTGTGAAACCCACAGGTTCGGGATGCAGAACTGCGGAAGGGCTAGGGCCATGGGCCATGGGCCATGGGCCATGGTCATATTGCTTGAAGATAGCAGATATCCGATGACATCCCAATGGTGAATAGTGGATCTAGTGGAATGACGGATGTGTCTAGTGCGGAACCGTAGTGGATTTTCCAGCAAATCTTGGGAGTGGATTTTCCAGCTGCCTAGGCCCCACTGTGAAAAGATGAAGCTACCCTGGGCCTTGCTGCTACTGCCTTTGGCATTTGGGACACTGTTGGATACTGTGTGTTTGGGTGGGCCGAGTTTCCAAAGCTGGCCAGTGATGCAAGACTTTTCGAACACTCCATCATATCCATTCCAATTGGGATGACAATGCCCGACTTTGACTACAGTAACTATTCACAACTATTCTATGAACTAGATTTGTTTTGAAAGTTAAGAGTTAAGACCACCAAACGAAGCAAGTGCTCCCAACCGTGCGACATGTGAGACCTCGCTTTTCGAGTCGAAATCGCACCATCCTGGATTTTGTTTGGATATGCCCAAAGATACTCTATGTTGACTGGTTGTTTCCCCGCATACGCATACATAAATGAATGAATACATAAATGATTAAATGCATGCCACGAATAAATAAATGATTAATTAATTAATAAATAGATAAATACACACATACACGCATATATAATCATATATATGTTAGATATGATATCGGTGTATATGCGTACATTTCTTGGTTCAATCAATCCCGATATTTCTTGGTCAAATTCGCACTTCAGTGTTTTTTTTTTGGGGGTGAAATACAAATTTCATTGGTTCGATAGGTCAAATCCCTCCATTAGACAAGTAGGTTCACATCATTTTGGAGAAAAATAGACCAGGCACAGCCCGAGAGATCCAAAAATGATGATGGAAGACTGGAAGACCATGGGTTCTCCCATCAAATATAGCGGCAAAAAAGATAGACAAGTGTTTCTGCCGTACATTTCCCTCATATTTCCCTCTAATATTTTCCAGGTTCCCAACTTTCCGCCGTCTTTTTGGTGGTTGCAAACCATGGCAAACCCAACAAACAGATCTCAACCAGAAACCTTTCTCGGGCCAAGGCATCTGCAGAGCTCACCGAGGAGCAATGTGGCTCCAGCATTCTTCGAGAAATTCGGGGGGCCGAACAGCAGGCGGACTGGGACCGGACCAACCTGGAGGTGGGTGGCCTTAAAAATCATGAGCCATGTGCCAAATTTTCATCATTTTACAGTCAACCTTGAAAACTTGGGGTTTGAGGGTTTATCATTTCAGGGAAGATTATGATGATTAATCAGACTTGACTGACAAAGACCAGGCGATTGAAAGATGACGTGGAGAAGTCTCACGCCGAACCGAGAGTTCTGTGTGCACATTTTCTCGGTAAATCATACTGTGACTTCCAGGTTTCCACCTTTTTTGGTTTGCGAATTGCTATAGGTTTTTCAACCATGGCCGCTGCCTCGAGGCCTGGTGCTGTGCCCTCTATGGCCACTGCCGCAACCGCACAACGGCACCCACGGCACCCGCGCCGAGCACCGAAGTCATGGAGCGCAGGTTGAGCCAGGCGAAAGGGACCTGTGGCACTGCGAATGTCAGATTTGGTTGAAGGGAAACTGGGTTACTGGAACCCACTACTGGGGTTTATCAATGTTGATCATGATTTCTCTAGATTTGCTGGACACGATTCATTTATCGCTATAGCAGCTATTTATCGGTACTTACTTGGAAAGAATGGTTTCCCGCAATCTTTCTTGCGAGCCAATCCATTGGATGAAACTCGGCAAGGCCAGTCATAAGCGCAAGGCTTCTTAAGCCAAAAAAATGAAGTTGGACAATGTACTTGGGAAGCAAAGGCATTGGCCTTTTGATGCTGGCAAAAAAAAGACAAAACAGGTTCCAAAGAGCAAACAAGACTTCTGAAGCAACCAAGACTAAGGAGGTACAGTGGAGGAAATATGACAGGGGCAATTCAAGCAACAAGACTTGGGTGTTTACCAGTACGACACCACAGCAATGCGCGAGTACAGAGGCCTGGAGGTTGATAGATGGAACAGGATTCAGCCATTTTGGAAAAGGTGCCAACCAACCATTTGGAGGGGTTCTTGTATGGAATACCCATGTCTTAATGGGCTCAAAATTGGTCAAGCCTGCCAGGACGTGATCCGAGTGGGGCCCACGATTTATGACTGCAAAGACGGCCTTAACAACGCCGCCCAGCTGCGATAAAATCCACTGGTTGCGATGCCGAAAATCCATGGTGATGGCTGGTGTGCCAGCGTAGGACAGGGCGTAGATGAAACTTGTGGCATATTCGTGGCATCATGATCTCAGCTGAAAGAAGTTAGACTTTAGAATTATATAGTTTTTGAGGTGTTTGAAGGCATGGGCATGAATCAAAACCCATGATGCCATAAAACATGTAGAAGGATTAGAAGGCGATGGAGAGAGAGAGAGAGAGAGATATAGATATATAGGAAAATCCAGTTATTGAGATGTGAACACCAGCAATCCCTAGCCAGACGACACAAATGCCACTGCCTGGTTTATCCAAAAATGATTATACCCCCAACTTACGGTCAATCATGGGGGGAACATGGCTTTCTCAACTGTGAGATGTCAGTTTTTTGCCCAAATATGTTGAGAAAAAACCCGACATGTCAGGATAGGTTCCCGGATTTCTGCTGGTAAACTCCCCACTTCTATTGGTTGACACCGTGTCATGTCCAATCCAAACCGATTAGGTGCACCTCTACTGGGACGTTGAGAAGCAAGCGCATTGCTGTGCTGAGCTGGGCATGGGCTGCCCACAACACGCGTCCCTTGGGGGTTCGATGGCGACCGATGGGGATTGACTGGGCCATTCTCTGGGATCATTTGGGGTCTAAGAGTTGGGTCCCCAAATCTGCTCATCCCCTGAGGTTCGACTGCGAGAGCGGCTACATGAACTGGGTCCATGGTTGGTCCCCGGGCAAGAAGATTTGGTGCTGCAGGAAGACGAACCGAGGATGCCCCCCCACCACCACCATCAAGACCAGCACGAGGACGCACCTTCAACCCAGGATCATATGACTGATATGCTGCAATAGTTTTTTTTTTCTCCCCCTCTTTCGTCATCCCATTGCTCGCCAGAGTGGTGAGATAACCATGGATAACCATGAAAAACCGGAGGCCTTCTTTATTGCTCCCTCTTTTCAAACTCTACAATCGTTCTGGGCCCTGGGGCACCGGACCTTGTGGATATGGCTTGAAAACATAACCAAACCATTTTGGAATGGTTTGAGTTCCTAAACATGACCCTAAGAATGACTAGCGTTTTTTTGGGTCAGGGTGCCCCACGTAAGCACCGTGCTGGCGCAGGACGACTACACTCACCAGCACCTTTCCAGGTTGCCAAAGGACTTGCACCTTGGAAAACGTCGAGGTGACGATGGAGGGGGTTCTGTGAGTGCAATGACGCTTCAGATGGTCCATAAAGATTCAGAAAAATAGGATCTTGATGGGATTTTGGCCCAATTGGGGGCAAGTTTCAATGCCAAAAAACTGATGATCAACCATGATAAAAAGATAATATAAAAACCGCATATGTTGGGTGTTTTTTCCATGGCATCCATGGCCATGGCCTTTCGATTCTAGCCTTTTTCTGTCCAGGTGACCTGCGAAGAGAGGATCCACTTTGCCTCAGTGCACACCTTCTTAGGCGGGGTGACTCCAAGCCCAACAGCTTTCCTGCTGGGCATAGCGGCTATGGGCCAAAATAGCTGGTAAAATGATGGTAAATTCCACCCTAAATAAATGATGTTTATGGCTATTGATCCATGGCCACATGGCAAATGGTAACGACCCAAAAAAATGACCAAAAACGATGAACGAAGTTGTGAATTGTTGTGAAAGCTTCTCTGTACGGGGAATTATCTGCGGGTCCCGCAGTGCCATACATCATTGGTATATAAGCCATCAGCGATGAAACTATTCCTGCTGTTGTAACCATTGTACCCATTCTTCGCCGTTATATAATGTTATATACATATACAATAAAGATCAATCACCGTTGATCACCATTCTATAATCAACATGAATCATCATAAACTGGTTGGTGGTTTGGAACATGATTTTTCCATTTTTCCATTAATATATTGGGAATGTCATCATCCCAACTGACTTTCACTCCATGATTTTTTCAGAGGGGTAGGGCTCAAGGGCTCAACCACCAAGCAGTACACCATTCGTCACCCCTCGGCACCTGATTTTGGGAGGTGAGACATCTCCCTGCCAGTTGGCCCATGCCTTGGTTCTCCGGGAGTGCAAGGGCCTCTGCGACCGCTGCCCCGTGAGCACCTCGTTTCACGCACCGAACCGCCCAGGGCCGGTGATGCCCCAGGGCCCCAGGGCCTGAAGAATCTGAAAATGGTCAGCTTTGAGTGGAAACTAATCTTCCAAATTTTTTTCAAGCGACCATTTGGCAGGGTCTATGTGAATTTACTGGAGGGTATATGGGGCATACCAATTTACCATCATCCAGTAATGCATTGGTTGCTTCTGCACTTGAGAATGTGCTGTCGCATGAGTAGGCATGGTACATGTTGCTAGTGGATAGTGCGTTCTGCTAGCACTTTTGGGGTTTATGGTAAACAATATATGTAGATAGATAGATAGATTAGATTAGATTAGATTAGATTAGATAGATAGAGAGAGAGAGATATATATATATACACACATACGCCTATCGTTGATACAGTTGATGAGGGCTAAGCAAGAAAAACATTGGCACCACCTCGTAGGTTCAAGATTAGCCATGTGGGGAAACCTACCTGGCTATGAGTTTTGGGGGTGCAAGGGTGGCTCTCGGTTTTATCTTTGGGTGATCTTATCCTCCCTAGACATCCCTAGACTATGAACGTTGAGTGCGTTTCAAAGCTTCTTACCTGAAGGTACAATTCATGGTTTCTCTTTCAAGACAAATGCCGTAGATGGGGGCCGGCACATGTCCCATCTTGGGGACTTCAAACATCTCTTGAATGGATGGTTGCTGAAGATGAAAACTAACAATATCTATTGAATCATATTGAATCATATTGAATCATATTGAATATATTGACGTTAGCATGGAACCTTTCACCACCTCTGATGTGGTAAACCTTGGTTGGGGTAGCTTTTCACGTAAGGTAGATGGGCGGATGGGTTGATGGGTGGGTGGGTGGATGGGTGGATGGATGGATGGGTGGGTGGATGGATGGGTGGATGCAGGCATGGTATTTTAAATATAAGGCTCTAAGCTTGCATAAGCCAGCCACGTATAGACTTTTCATATGCCAACCAGGGTCCAAACCACCTTCGCTGCAGGCAGGGCCTGTCTTGGTGCTGCGAATGTGTTGACCTCAGTTCCCCCGCTACCAGCCCTTGAGGTTATAAATGTCACAAAAAGAGGTGGTTTGCCAGCAAAAATGAGCTTACAACCCAGTCAGCTTAGACCTATATACTCGATTCCTCCACAACCTCGCTCGGGGGCAACCAAATATCTGACATGAAAGGGGTTGGATGTAGCTTGAAGTTGATTGGGGTATAACTGGGGGTAAGTAGGAGTCAAGACCCCAATAGCAAGTAGTAATACCCTGTCGTTGCAAAGATTCCCCATGCACACCAACCTTGTGCGTAAATACGGCCAGTGGGACAACTTATGTGTGAGTTTTTGGAGCCAGAAGTTTTCCGGGATCCAGTTTCATGGTCTTGTCCCGATGGAACATTCCCATGGCCATGTCCAGATCCGGTTCGGGCCAAAAACAAGTTGACAATAGCTGGGGCTGTCTCGTATGAGGTTTGCTGGGTCATCCATCTCACCGTGATGGGCTAGACATGCTTGGGGCAAGAAAATTCTCCAATCACCAGGCTGATTCGGTGAACATCCCAATCAGCGGGCTTCCGTCCACAACCGAAAGAATGTGTCCGAGTTCAGACTTGTAACTGATTTTTCATTCATTGGGTTATTTCCATTTATTACCAAGTTTTTTCAAAGGGAAAAACTGCACGAATGCCTTATTGTCAAGGATTCAAAGGGTGGTTTCCCGAGTTTCCTGCACATTTTCCCTTAAACCACACCATGGATCATCAGTACAACAACTTTTTTGGTGGTAAAAACATTCATTTTCCCAAAGATGTGGTAGGTTAGTTATGCCACCTCCCTAGCTTTGGCTCAGGTGCCAACCTCCACACCTCGCCCGAGCACTGTGCCGAAGTCCACTTCGGCCGCAGGGCCGAACCGCGACCCCTTCAACTGCCAGGAGGGCTTGGACATGTGGCAGATGGACACCTGGCGATCTGAAAATGGTGAGTTTTTGGATGGTTTTTTGGTAATTTTCATGGCGAAGCTGATGATTGTCTATGATATAGAAGCTTTGAAGTGGGGATGCCCTATCCATATTGATGATGATTGATGATTCAAGAAATCCTCAATGATCATTTTGTTCTTGAAAACTAATTCTCTATATTCATCGATAGTCATAAACATATCTGCTAATGTTATGTTTGTTGATGATTTATTATTGTGCCTATTTGTCTGTAAGAAAAGATGCCGAGCAGGATTTCCAGGGGTAGTTCAACGGTGTTTTCTCCACAATTTCCAGATGTACAACTTTTCTACCTTTTGGCAGTAACTATCCAGTCGTTAGGAGGGAGCCTTTTGACCTTTTGATGCCTTTTGGAGCTATGGGTATACATCGTCCCTTTTAAATGGGGAGCGAACGAGCTACTAAGAGTTTCCACAACATGATCGATAATTCGAATTTGATCCTTTCCCGCCTTTCCTTCCCTCAAAAAACCAGATAAACTCTTGGATTTCTTCATTTTGCATCATTGGGGGTATGGGGATGGGATGGGATAGGATTATGGTCAATCATAAACCATCTCACTGTCTGGGGATTCATCTTGACCTTCGAAACACAGGGATTTACGATTGGGTCTGGCAGAGATTCTTCTAACCTGGGGTTTATCATCGTGTTTTCCATGTTATATAATTTGTGAATCATGATTCTTCAAGATTGATGGACATCTGGATCGGTGTTGCTGACATGGGAAGTGGTCAACAAAAGCCGGTCACTCTGGATTTTTCCCGCAATTGGACATTAAAAAGGTGGATTCTCTACTGATCCATGGTTTCCAGTGGGGTTTTCTCCAGTCACAGTGGCGGAAGGGAAACTCCAGAGCTTGGAAAGGGGGGGAGCCCAGATCCCTGAGGTGTGGTTCCCAGCCAAGCAGGAATGGTGTTGCAACCACAAGGGCTTAGGTTGCCCTGGCTCAGAGAAACGAATTCTCGAAGATTGGGAACGCATCTTGGAAGCAACATTCGGACAATCTAGGACATCTAGGACATCTAGGACATCTAGGACATCTAGGACATCTAGGACATCTAGGACATCTAGGACATCTAGGACATCTAGGACATCTAGGACATCTAGGACATCTAGGACATCTAG
>Ga0126342_10006336_pt1 | contig 20956 bp, 22 predicted proteins | sample Cyp1metagenome_FD_92528 | JGI IMG/M metagenome (GOLD analysis project Ga0126342, IMG submission 92528) | Coral microbial communities from Lord Howe Island, Old Settlement Bay, Australia - Cyphastrea 1 metagenome | ecosystem: Host-associated > Invertebrates > Cnidaria > Coral ...
AATGAGTCATGACATTTCCTTCAGTTGTTGATCATGTTGCCGCATGTTGTACAGACACGCACTGATCGCAGGCGCCTTGGGTCGAGACAAAACATGCGATTGACCGAGTGAGTTCAGATGGACCTCGGTGTTTGACTGATCTTTGTTTGCCCACCCATTTCTTTGTTGTTTTCCCTGATTTGCTTCTGCTGAGAAATCATGGCAGCATCATGCCAGCTGAACCATCTATATAGATTGCTTCACCACCGTTTCTTTGATTCTCCAACTGGTCAGTCGAGATTCCAGTGACACAAAGCAAATACAACAACAACAAACCAGGCCAAGCAAAGAAACCAGCAGCCCCCTGTGCCAAAAATGGTGCCATGAACCCAGCTCAGGGACACTTGTTTCACTTGCCAGGAAAGAATTCAAAGCACAGTTTGTTTCTTCAAACCATGCGCCACTCTTGAACGGCTTGTAATTGAGGGACCAGACAAAGCTGGTCATCAATGTGGTCTGGTTGAAGTTGCCACTTGCATGGTGTGATGCCAACTTCAAGTCTCGCACGCACCTGTGCACCTTGTCAAATTAGCAGCGCACTAGGACACCAAGTGAATGCAGGTAGCCCATGGCTGCCATCCCTGTTGGCCCCTGGTCCATCACAAGTGTCAGCACTGGTGTCCCATTGCAGCAAGCAGTGTCTTGTGTTTCAAGTGAGCCACCCCTCCAGTGCTGCTGGTGATGTGCTCGAATGAATCTCCTGGTGACAGTGGCTCCAGGCATATGCCACGGGGAGGTTTGAACGAAGAAAGGCAGAACTTGCCACTTGTCATTTGGGACACTTGGTTCGAAATTGCTTGCATGAAGCGGTAGGCATGAAGCCTTGTGACTTCCCGCCGGGCTGCAAGATATTCAATATGATCTTCAAGATCTACGTCAAATGGCTGAATGACTTTGCCTGGCTTCATGAACTGGCAAGTGGCAAAGGCGCAGTTGTCCAGGACAGGACTGTAGAACAACGATATCAGTGTGTCTTTGCAGCCATGGCAACTGCTGTCCTTTGACCACGCAGAAGTGATTCAAGAAGCGGAAGGCAAGCTCTGCCCTTGACTTGTAGAGAGTGAGCATCTTTGATTGCCAAACTGACATGCATCTCTCCTGGGCACCTGGAGTCTTATCCGTTTTCCTGACTTTTGCAAGTTTGCAAAGTGATGTAGACTTGACATGTGCCTCTTCAACAAACTTCCAGTTCTGGGGCAAGGACATTCGAGAGATCGTCATATAACTGGATGCCGAGGAAGGATTCGAACCCGGGGTGCCATCACCAGCATCATGGTCAAGTGAGTCATCAGAAAATTTCCTTGCAACAATGAAGAAAGAGTGCAAGAACTAACTAACCACCAGCAACCATTTGAATAAAATTGAACGAAATCTACATGAACCTGAATCATGTAATTCCTCCAACCTTGCCTCTTCCTGAGAAATTTCCGCCTTGATGGAATTTCACCATTGTAAATGTCATGGGATCTGGCATGGCATAGATATTCCACATGTAAGAGTGCAACATGTTGCTCATGAAGGACATCAAGGCAACCTTGAGGTTCTTGATGATGCCAGACTTCAATGACTTCTTGTTGCTCTCTTTTCGGAACCTTGCCAAAGAGCATGCAAACATCAACACATCGATGAAAGATGGGGCATCCCACTGGGTGAACAACAAATTGGCTCTGACCATGTTCTGCCATTCGTCCTTCAGAGCAAGTGCCACTGTCCGATGAGCACTGGAGATGATGTAGTCCAAGCCATTGATCATCCCTGATGGAGTGAGCACAAGGCACTGGTTTCTCCAGACCTGAATGGAGGGCTCCATGCCAGTTTCGAGGATGGTTCTGCAAACCAATTGTCCTAGATTCCTTGTCCACCTCTTTCAAGTGAAGATTTCTCAGATGTCCTGGAAATTTCCACAATGTCCATCATGAACATGGAAGACAAGTGCTGTTGTGGCCAAATTTGCCTGAAGAACACCTGGCCTTCGAGGGGCTGGCTGAAAAGGGTGTTTTCTTTTTTTGGCAAACATGAAAACCAATTTGGAAAGCCAAAGCAAGCTATCCAGGGCCTGTGTGTGTGTTGTTCAAGATGTGAATGGAAGAACTTCCCAAGAAGCTGTATGATGTTGCCACTGAACGCATTTGAGACATGAATTCGCGCAGCGGGGTGTTATCTGACTTTCCCTCCTGCTGAAACTTGTGGAAGGTGTATGCAATATTCCAATACACTTGTTGCTCACCATTGATGCTGTAGCCAACTGGACTTGGGAAGAAATCATTCCACTCATCAAAGACCAGCAGTGCCGCACTGTTGGCTGCAAGATGGGCCAAGGGCAATGGTGATGCTGGCTCATTGGCCATCTCAAGTGGCACAAGTGTCAATCAAGTAAGAACTGCCAACTAGACTGGCAGCACAAGTTTCCTTTCAATTTTGTGGATGTTTTAATAACTGCATGGCATCATGCATGTCAAACATAACTGGTAAGCCCAATAAAACTTGCAATGGCAATTGTTGAATAACCTTGCCAAACACCACATCAAACACATGAAGATGTGCTGACTGCTGAAGCTGAGATTTTCACACCAGGTGACATGAAGTCCAATCCTGCCAGGCAACAGGCCCAAGCCAAATACACGTGAGAAACTTAAGTGGTGATGCTTGCTGGAAAAGAAATGTCAGACCATTTGTTTTTGTTGCATTGATCTCAAGCCCAGGTGCCAAGACCATCACAAAGCACCAGCGATCACATGAGAAAGTTGACTCACAGCATTTCAGTTGTACTACAACGGGGGCAACCCCATTGCCAAAACTAAACCCCTGCAAGGCACAGAAAACAGACATTCCACAAACTTTTACTGGCAATTGCTTTTCATTGCGTTCAACAAACTTGTTCCTGCAAGTGCCTGCATCAAAATTAATGATGGCAGCTGTGACAAGTGGTTAAATCAAATGGGCAAATGCTCTCTCACAGAGCTTTCACAAAAGCTCAGGGCCCAAGGTGGGAACAACCGCCACAGGAGCTGGAACATTTTCTCTATCAATCAGGCTCAAAGCCTTCAGTGTCATCTCCAGCTGCACCTTGTTGGGCAGGTTCAGGTGTGGACTGCGGATGCAATGGGCACTGGGCACTTGTGAAGATTCTCAATCTGGGCCACTCGACGCCACTCTCTCAAGCAATAGGAGTGGAAACCATGTGCGATTGGCAAATGACACGCAAAAGACGACTTTCATTTTCCGCTTGTCTACTCTCAGCTTGCACTTGGTCATTGGCTGCTGGTGGCTCTGCAGCATTTGAATCCCCAATGTCCCCGGGGGCAGCAGCTGAAGCAGCAACTGGCAAACCATTGGCACCTGTATCTGGAGCACTGGCAGCTGGAGCAATGCTTGCAGCTGCACTGGCTTGAGCACTGGCAACTGGCCCAGCTGCGAGTACTGGCATCTGGAGCAGGCATGGCAGCTGGTGACACAAGCGGTGTTCCAGGGACAGCAGGAGTGCCAATGGCAACTGGGTTTGGTGTGCCAGGAGCAACAGGCTCAAATGTAAGAGCAAGCGGAGCGGGACAACTGGTGGCAACCGCCTTCGATTTGGCACTGGTGTCTGGGGTGGCTGCACTTCATAGATCACTTGCTGCCCATTGCCTGGTGTCACTGGCACTGCCACCTGTGCTGGCACTGGTGTTGGTGGTACTGGGGCAGCTGGGCTTGCCCTCACTTCAGGTGCCAGTCCATGCTGCTGCTGTGCACCAACTTGGGCAGCATGCCCTTGACGAAGCATCAAGCCAATGTGCTGAGTATTGGCAATGGCTTGTTGTGCCCTTGTCCTCTTGTTGGCAGGTGGGATCAAGAGTGATTCATCAAAGCCGAAGGCAATTGCAATGTCTTTGACAGACTGTGTTGTCAAGACAAGGGGAAACTTGCCCAGCACTTGCATTTGAAAAGACCCCTTGCCAACTGCACCCACAATTCGATTGTAGGCCCTGGCGAAGGCATCATTCAACTCACCATAAGTACCCACTCCTTAGCCAAGAAGGAAGCACACACCCTGCCATTAATTAACTTTTCAGACAATGTTCTCAATGTAGACATGGTCAAATTAAAAAAATCAAAAATGTTAACCATAATTATGTTTACAAGTGTCGCAAGTCACAAACACGCTGATTTGGCTTCACCCTGGTGAAGATCCAGAGGCAAGTGAGAAGTCCATCTAGGCCAAGTTCCGAGGTCATAGTTGAATCAAGAGTCTCATGCAAAGCTTCAAGTGACTCACTGATTTTGGCCCTGGGAAAATTACGAACACAGGTGGCCGACTTGTGGATTTCAGCATGTATGCCCCTGGACGCCTTGGAGATCGACGCTGCTGATTCCTTGCCTCTGAGCCAGCTGACCCTTGCCCTGTAGCATGAGGTGTCTTCTCATCTGAATCACTTGAGTCATCCTGCTGACACTGGGGCATCATCATCATTTGGGGCATCATCATCATCATCATCATCTTGGCCTTCTTCTTGCCATGACGACCCATGGTGATCAATATGTTTTTTACAGCCAAGTGCCAAGTGCAAATTGCTTTTATGAGCCCTGTGAACCAAAGATCAGAGTTGAGAAAAGTGATGCAAACCAGTCAGTGCAAGGTCACACCACAAACATGCACACAGCAACCTTTTTTCCATTCTGGAATCCAATATTTTTTTCAAAAAATGTGTTTTTGGAACATCTCCTGGTCAGCCCAGGATTTTTTGAGAATTTCTGTTTTTTTTAATATTTCAGGATTAGCCCAGGGGATATTTGGATAATATTTGAGTTTTTTTGGAACATTTGGCAACATTTGGAGAAAAGCCTAGGATATTTTGAGATTTTTTTTGATTTCTTTGGAATGAAACGTGTTTTTGTGAGAAAAAATGGGACATTTTGAGAAGACAATGGAACATTTTGAGAAGACAATGGAACATTTTGAGAAGACAATCGAACATTTTGAGAACCAAATGGAACATTTTGAGAACAAAATGGAACATTTTATGGAACATTTTGAGAAAGTTTCATTTTTTTTTGCATCCTTCCTTTTACTTTAGTCTTCGCCCTTTCCTTTGCCACTTGGACCTTTTGAGAAAAAAAGGAACATTTTGAGGAAAAATTGAACATTTTAAGAAAAAAATGAACATTTTGAGAAAAATCTGGGTCCAACCAGAACTCTGGGAGAGCCCTTTGTGAAAAACCCTACTGATCTAGTCCCCCTTTTTGCGCGCCTGAGCAAGGGTCACATACTTTTGAGAAATTCCTGTATCAATTTTGGATGGGGTTTTATTTGCACACACAAGTGCAACTGGCCAGCAAAACATGAACACTGATTGAAATCAAATGCAAAGTGATAGTATCCCAAGAGTCACTGGTGATGCTGCCAGTGGCACACAGAAAATGATGAAAACAGGTTGCATTTGCATGCCACTGGACACACCATCAAATCACTGCAAGTTTGAGCACATGCAGTCCTGGAGAGACATCCACTCGATCTGGGCCTTATGGCAATTGCCAATCAATTGCATAGACAACTAACAAAATTGGCAGGACACCTTCACTACAATGTGGCAAGAAAAGAGTTCAAATCCATATGCAAACTGACTGGAACATGTGATTCGCTGCATGCAGTGAACATATTGTTCTTTCATGATACTGTCTACCTTAGCTAAGAATATACCATTAAAATTTGCTACAAACAAAGCCTAAATTTGAAATACACATCTGAGACCTTCACAGTGTGACCACCAGGCATTAACACCCCTTGAAAACCTCAGGTGCCGAGCATGCCAACTAGCTATGCAAGTGCCAGCAGAACATCAACTAGGCAAAGACATGTCATCTCAAGATTGTTCCATTCTTTCCATATGCTGATTGCGCCCATGACATGAAGAATTGAGTTCTGAACTCAATAGGAGTGCAAGTGCCTGACCAACCAATACACTAGCAGCAAGTGCAATGATGCATTTCAAACTTATTTATATATATTTTTTTTGTTTTCCACTTGGTTGTTGCAAGTTTGAATTGAAAACCACATCCAAACAGCAGTGTGCAAGAACAGGCAAATGAATCTTTAAACAACATTTTGCACAAAATATCGTATGCAGGAGTATGGATCCTTCAAATGACTTTTGGCAAACAGAGTGCCATTGCTGAGCAAAAACGAGGTCAGCCAAAAGTGCAGATTGCACTGGCCATTGCTAGCAGCACAAGCACCAATGTTCACTTGGCAAGTGACAACATAAAGCGCCACAGGAACAATAGAATGGTGCTGTTGCTTGTCAAAAATTGTTGAACAAAATTTGAATATATAATTTCTCATGACATGCATTTTACTGACAGGCACTGGGCACTTGTCTGCTAGCTAACCCGGCGTCCAGCGATCCCAAACATGCCGGTGGTCAGAACGCCACTCTGGTGGCAGACGCAGCTCACGTGCTTCACTTCCTCAATTTTTCAAAATTATTCAGCAATCATGGAGGAAGTGATGGATAAACAAGAATGAGAATCCGATGTTTGTATACTCAATGAAGTCCATGTGAGACACAGCCATGCTGGCAAACTTCAGTAGGCTAGCACATCATCAGTTCAAGTGTCCCTGGGCAAGCAAGGCTCTTGACTTTACTGTAATTCACTAATTATGCAGGCAAGGGTCGGACAGCGTTCACCAACCAATTGTCGATCCCCTTGTCCTTCTTGATGAGCAAGCGGCTCCTCAAGCAATCAATGGCTTTAATGAGAAAAATATAATAATGGAGACCAAACAAGGATGTAAATAATTGAACTAACTCAATGCTTTTTTGTGTCAGCAATTGCAGTTGAAGGACAGGATCTTCACTTGACGCACTCTGCCACCTTCCATGTTGCCCAGTTCAAAGAAGGCTCTGGTCACATATGCAGACACCTCGTAATCCTGGAGGATTTCCTGCCTGAGTCAAAAAAAACTGCTTGCAATTTCAAAATGATAATAGCCACAAGAAAGATAGCAATGCTGATTCACACCAAAGAAAGATAGCAATGTTTGTTGTCCGCCAGTCATCCAAAAAAGCATGACAAACAGAACATAAATGCAATGTGAGGTAGGTACATCACTGGGTCATGTGAGGTGTTCGCTGGCTCTGGCACTGGTTGAGTTGGTGCTGCACTGGAACCTGGCTGAGTTGGTGCACTGGGTGCACTGGCCTCCTTGGGCGGTGGAGGTGTTTGTGCTGCTGGTGCACTGGGTGTTGTTGGCATTGCCTTGGGTGGCGGGGCTTTCTGTGCGATGGCAACTTTTTTTTTTAAAAAACTGGTGGCGGTTCTTTGAACGGTGGAGGTTGCTTGAAACTCAGTGATGCCACTGGTGCCACTGCTTGGTGCCACTGCTTCAGATGTTGTTGTCGACGGAGTCAGACCTGGAATTTTGTTTGTGCTGCTAGGCTTCGCAAGTGGTTCTTCTCCTTGCTGAGCATCACTTGCAAGTGGTTCTTCTCCTTTCCGAGCCTGTGCATTGCGAAAATGTTGTCATGTTATTTCACTGACACTGGGCAATTTGTTTAGTGAATCCCCCTTAGTTGTTTAAAAAGTCTAACCTGCCTTCTTCTGCACTGGTCCTTCCTGGATCACATTCTGAAGCATGGCGCTCCTTGGCACAAAGAAATGTTCAAAGCAACTGTCAATTGTTGAAGCAGCACAGAACAAATCTTACAGCTGCAGCTTGAACCAAGTAGCCCTGGAGTTGGGTACTTCAACTCAGATTGCCAGATCTTGTGCGCACTGGTAATTGAACTGACCCAGATGTTGCTGCCGCCGATGTGCTCCATGTCGTGGCACATCTCCCCAACAGCCCTGCGACAGTAACAAAGAAATGCTTCAAAACAAAAACATAGCATCACATAAGCAACACTTGGCAAGTGACTGTGGAAAGTTGCAATTAATTGCAACCCAAGGTTCGGCTCACCACCACCCAAATAGTTGATCACCTTCAAAGCTGATCATCCAGGGCGCTGGTGAAGGCTCTGGACAGAGCACATCACTTGGCAACCAAACCCCTTAGTGACCAGTGAAAATTGGAAAGAAGAGAAATCATTGCATTCTGTGACATCAACTGCGTATTGACATCAGCTGTGGGCATGAAAGCAGACTGACTGTGACCTGTTTTGACCAAAGAACGGAGAGCCAGCCATCCAAGAGCAACATCACAGTGATTGTTCGTTGCCAGCAATTCAAGCAGGTCGACGGTCAACCTCCAAGTCAAATAATAAGGAGGATTTCAATTTGTCTGTAGACACCCGAAAAGTCAAGCTATGAACTGTTAATAATACAATGCATTTTCCAGCCTGATCAACTGGTGTGGCTTGCGAAGGATCTCAAAGAACACGCTCTGGGCATCAGGGTGGCTGAGCACCTCATCAACTCGTATTCTAGCAAGTGACTTCAAATTGCACAAAGTAAAAAGAAAGTGAATGCACAACTTATCAGCATCCCAACTTTGTCAAGTGACATGTTTCTGGCACACTGGGTGAAGGCCTGGTTCCTATGGAAGCCTGCCACCCTGGAAGCGCCTTGATGCAATGAAAGCAGCAACTGACTGGCAATGTAATCAAAACAGCGCACTTTAATTAATTTAATCAAAACATTGACGCTGGATGCAAAGTCAAATATTTTTTTGCACTTAGCACAGTCAAGATTTCACTCAGGGAGTGCTCTCTGCAAGTTGTGCTCTGGTGAGTCCAAAAGGTGGTCTGCCACAAGCGGGAGGTCCTTGAAGGACTTGAGCTCAACCCCATCGATGAAGCAAGTGCCCTGGAACGAAGCCGAGACAACTCCATAAATTATTCAACTCAATAATCCACAGTGCCTTGAATTTAAAAGCAAAAAAGCATTCACCAATTGTTTTTTTGTCCCCTGAGTTTTTTGGGCCTCGAATTGCTTGAAGATGGGATACCCCACAAGTGCCACTCGCTTTGGCCACAAGACCACCTCACCATCTGCAATGGTCACTTCAACCATCTCCTGGGCACAGCAACAAACTAAAAACATACAGTTGCCAGGGCAATACTTCAAGTTGAAGCCACAGCTGAAATGATTCGAGAATTTTGAGGTAGCTGAGACTCTTTACTGGTAGCCACCACCTCCACTGGCACATCGCCGTTCTGCTCGGAGCTGTTTGTCAAGTGACCTTGGAGCAAGGAGCAATATGATTTCACCCAATATCATCCAATATCCAATATCCATATATGTGCATATTGTATGAAAACTGTTTCAAACATGATTCAACTCATTCAAACATTTTCCCTTGATTTGGCAAAAAATGCAAACAAGCTGCTCTCCGATTGCTGTTTTGATGTTGCTGAGGGCGAACCCTTCGAGATTTCTGACATGGTTCCAAGCGTTCCTGATGTTCTGCCTGAGCTTTTATTCAGTTGATCAGTTGATTGCAAAAAGGAAGGGCAAGACACACCTAACCTAAACTCACAAAGGTTGACAAGTGGCAATGGCAATCACATTTCTGCACTTTCTATGACTGACAAGAAGTCAAACCACTAGGCAAGTGACAGCTCCCCGTAATCTGTTGAAATTATTTTTTTGTATGTTTGTCCTTTGGAATCTTTGCATGCCTGTTACTTTTCCATTGCCTGACGTTGCTGCACCATACTCAATTGATCCAACAAAATGTTGCTGCACAAACACTGCACTGGAAGTTCAATCCAGCTCAACATGCTTTTCCATCAGTGAATCAGTATCATGACAAGCCAAATTAATACATTAATATCTTTCGATGTGCAGTGTTTCATGATGTGCCGCCTTCCTCGTGTCAATTTTCTCCAAGATGGGGCCACTTCTTGCCTTAGACATGCACAGGCAGAGCTTGAGGAACACTTTATTAAAGAAGAAAACACCTAGCAAGTGGCACTTGGCAAGTGAAAGTGGCATAGTGAATTGTCATAACAAATCGAAAAAAGGCACTTGGCAAGTGAATATTAAGAAAGTAGTGGCACTTGCAACATCCCTGCAGCTCATTGCAAAAACAACATTGGCATGAACACTTGGTGCTGCACTGCATCAGCCACATCACCTCAGTCCACAGTGCCAGTTTACACTGAACAAAATGAAGTGTACAGTTACTGCCAAGCCCCTGTGCTTTGATTTGTAAGGTGTGATTTGGTTGCCCCAAACAATCATGTCCCATGGAAAACATCATCACTTGCAAATAACAACTGGCTTACTTACTGTACTTGGAAAATTGCACACACTGGAGAAGAACAAGTGGCACTGACTGGCAGCTTCGACGCTTGCACTGACACTGGCTCATTGAGGCCCCCCACACAGTCACAGATCCATCATCCACCTGTACTTTTTCATTTTCCTATGACATGAGTTCAATGGCTAAAGCAACTGTGTCAGCACCGAAACAAAGTTAAACATATGTTCAACCATGTTACCCACAACATCCATGAAACTTTTCAATGACAACACTTTTTTAAAAATGAATGATCGCATGTACTCCTGCCAAACACTGGATGGAATCACATCAGTGTGATGGCACTTGGCAAATTAACATGCAAAGCAAACATCGTTCATTTTTCCATTAAAACACTCGACACTTGATCACTAGTTGTAAACCAACTGGTTGAGTTCAAAAAAAGGTTCCTCCTCTTCGTCCTACTGCTTCAGGCTATTGGCCCCCACTGGCTTCGACCTGCCACTGCCCTGGTGCCTGTCAGCACTTGCCATGTCCTTCCCTGAAGCTGGAACAACTGCTTCCTGCTTGCAAGTGGAACCAGCTTTCAAGTGACTCAAGTGAGCACTTGATGGATCAAGCTGAGTCAGCAACACATGCCCAATTGCATGAGAAAGGCGGTGGGCAGACGGATGCACCTTGATTGTTCCAAGTGACTGGACCACTGAAAAAAAGACAAATAACTGCAACTAACAACAACTAGAAGTGCAGATTGCCACAGCTTGAACTTATTCAACTCAGACTCTGTTCCAATTAGACAGTTTGATCTCAATCACTTGAAAACAATTGCCAACCATGACTAGCTACTGAATCCAGCAACAGCCTTGTCCTTGTGCAATTGCATGACAGAATAATTGCCTGGCCATGCACGATGTAGCTGCAAAATATCTGCTGCAGTTTGGGGGCCATAATCCTTATTGCTGGGCATCCTGGGCTCAGTGGTGGAACCCTCGCACTTGACAGCTACACTTGAGCAAGTGCCTACTTTGGGCCATAAATTCAAGTGACAACCAGGTGACAAGTGGCAATCTCAAGTAATTCAAGTGGCAATCAAGTGCAAGCCCAGTCTGTAGAAATCGTCTGAAAATACGAGATTTGGAAGAGGGTTGCGCAATCACAGGTTTGGCTTGTACCCTGGCCTGACTCCTGACAGGGCTGACAATACAAGTGATCACCTTGGAAGTGAGCAGGCAGTGCACAGTGAAGCCAAGTAAGTATTAAAGTAGGTACACCCAATTCAAATCCCTCAAGACACAGCATGCAGCCTGCCCAAGCAAGAGCGAGTATGAAAACTGTAATGCATGATGTCTGTATATTTGAGTTGCAAATATAAGTAATACATGCTTGTCCCATTTGGACTTACAGTGTCGCTTACCACCGAAGACATGGCAGAAAGGCAAAACCACCACGGCAGTGAATTGAAATTGACATGATTTGTTGTTGTTATGTTAAGTGGCAAGTGATCATCTGAATTAAACTGTGAAGGTTTCTTGGCTGGCAGGCAGTCAAGAATTGAGGGCGCCACATGCCTCATGCAATGGCTACCTGGCAGCACAAAGTCGCATTGAGATTCATTGTTGAATGCCAATGGCCCAAGGCAAAAATGAGGTATGAAAGGCCAGCACACTCTGGCTACTGCAACTAAGTCGAAAACACTTTTCCATTCACTGGCAAAATTGTGCAATGTCGATCACATCATGTGACACCCTTGCCTACAAGCAGCCTTGCATCATTCAAATGACAAATAACATATTCCATGAACCTGAATCTCAAGGTGAGGTTGGTTGAATTTCTACAAGGCTTCGCTGGGCATTTGGCAGGCAATTGAAAACAATGCTGAATCACTTCGCACTAAAAGGTTCAACCAACCACAGCCGCACTCCCAGAAAATGTTGCACACAGAGTCAAAAAGAATCCACTGTGCAAGAACACCAGCTGCCCATCACCTAGAGCGCAAGTGCACAAAATCGACTGGCTCATTGAAGCAGCCTGTCTAGTTACTAGTATATCCTTTGGCCCCAGGCAATACATAATAATTGAGGATAAATTAAGTTAAGATTCAACATAAATCCGGCCCACTTGGCTCATGTACAAAATCATGACCAAATCAAGGCTTCAATGATGATTTGACAGGTAGTATCATGTCAAGTCAAATTCGAAGGGGTGCAGCACAATCAAGTCAAGAGTTGCTCTTGGATATGATCAGGCCTTTGATCCACATTGAGGCTGGTAACACATTGCCAAACCTTCCCGGCAAGTGGCAACTGAATTGAGAATGTGAATGTCTGCAGGGTTTGATCCCCCAAATCCCCAAGAGCATGACTGCTTGTGATCAAACTTCATCAAACAACCACTCAATCAGCACTGAGTCAATATTTAACAGTACACAGTTCAGCACTTTCATGACAAATTTCCAATATGACGAACATTTACATTCATTCATTGCTGCTCGGAAACCAAACTCCAATGTTTCAACATTCACTTGCCTCATTCAAAGTAACCAGCCGTTCTTGAACACTGGGCATTCCCCCCTCCCTTCTCTGGAAGTACTCTGCCGTCTTGGCCAAGTGAGTCTTCACCCTCTGATCAAGCATCTCCATTGCCAGCCTCTGGTGCTGAAACTAATGTGCAACAATAGCAGCTTATATAAACTTGTTAGGCAATAACACTGGTTCGCTGGTCACCGGCCACTTGTTATGAAAGGTTACCAAAAACAAGGAACCTGCGCACACAAACAACAACAATAAACATAATTTGATTCAATTAATGACCAAGGATCACAAACATAGGGTGATCATTGACATGGTCCATGGAAACTTTGTGACCTCCACCCATCCTAGGTGTGAGCATAACACCAAAATGATTTGAGATGCCAAGATATTTATTTCATTTCAAAATTAATCCAAAACACATTGAAAAAACAAAAGTTTTGCATTGGTATTGCAAGTTAGTAACTCAAGGTATGGTGGCCTGGACAATTTCTTGCTCACTTGGACAGCATGGGCAATGTGCCTCAGGGGCAATTGTTGAAGCAAAATAGTTAGTGTTAGTCAGTTAGTTAATTAGGTAGTTAGTTAGTGTGTAAGTTAGTTAGTGAGTGAGTGAGTGAGTGAGTGAGTGAGTAAGTGAGTTAGTTAGGTAGTTAGTTAGTTAGTTAGTTAGTTAGTTAGCTATTTAGTTAGTTAGTTAGCTATTTAGTTAGCTATTTAGTCAGTCAGTTAGTTAGTTTGTTAGTTTGTTTGTTTGTTTGTTTGTTAGTTTGTTAGTTTTTTAGTTAGTTAGTTAGTTTGTTTGTTTGTTTTTTCATGTGTTAGTTTTTTAGTTAGTCTACTGAGTTCGTTCGTTAGTTAGTTAGTTAGCTAGCTAGTTAGTTAGTTCGTTCGTTAGTTAGTTAGTTTGTTTGCTTGTTTGTTTCTTTGTTTGTTTGTTTTTTCATTGGTTAGTTTTTTAGTTAGTCTACTTAGTTCGTTCGTTCGTTAGTTAATTAGTTAGTTAGTTCGTTAGTTAGTTAGTTAGCTAGTTAGTTAGTTAGTTAGTTAGTTAGCTAGCCAGCCTGGTCAGTGAGTTTGTTCATTATAATATTAATATGTGGTGGTTTACATATTTTTGTGGTTACTTTCAAAAAACAAAAACCGTCAGCAAAGTAATCTTGAATTAAATACATCTCCAACTTGCCTTCCTCCGGCAGCCGGCAGCTCCTCCATCATTCGCTGGGCACACACACCTCATAGTACGCCTGTGCTATGCCAAGGTCAGCTGTGGCAAGTGGCTCTGGCACAAACATAGCAAAGGTTGCTGTGGCCCCCTCCATTGATCAAGTGGCAAGGCTGTCACTGGCACTGGCTGACTAACACTTGAAAAAATCAATTGCAGCACAGCAACAATGAACAACAACCACCGCCACCACAACAACAACAGCAACAATTTGCGAATTGATGACAAGTTACTCTTGCTAGTATACAGCTTTGTACATTAGGAATTAAAAGCACTTCCGCAAGCAACACAAAAGCACTGCATGATTATTTCAGGAACAATCTCAAGCCCCACCACCCTTCCCCAAAGCAAAACATGCTTGGGCGCACCCTCTGGTTTCCAGCTGCAATCATCTGCTGCTCCAAGTCTTGCTCCAGCAAGTGGTACAGGAAAAGGAATTAAGCAAAAAAAAACATCTTGGAATCCACATCTTGGAATCCTCTATCCAACAAACATTAATTGACATTGCCAAAATATTTTCCGAGGGATTTGCAAAAGGCACTTGGTCAAGTGGCAAGTGGCAAGTGGTTCCTACAAGAGAGTTTACCTACCCCAGATTTTCTCAAATGTTTCCAAAAACCTTTTTTTTCAGGAAACATATTCTTTCTGATTTTTGAGGAATGCTAAAAACCTACTGATCTAAAACCCTACTGATCTAGGGCTGGTCTTCGACATCCCGATCATCAGCATCATCGCCATCGTCATTTTCATAATCATCAACGTCATCGTCATTGCCGTTGTCACCGTCATCATCATCATCATCATCAACACCATCATCGTTATCATCCTCATCATAATCACCATCATCATCATCATCATCATCACCGTCATAATCACCATCATCATCATCATCATCTCCATCATGGTCATCATCTCCATCATCGTCATCATAACTATCACCTTCAACATCATCACATATATCACATGCAGGAGCACGGTCGTTCTAAACGCCGATGCTGTTGTTTGTTGTGCCAAGATCGAAGCATGGTGTCCCCTTGAAGTTGTTAACCTCTAGTTTCTCTGTGTTTGCAATGTGTGGAAGGTCTGCTCCCACCAATACCAGTCATCAAGGCTGTTGTAACTCACATCACACCACCCAATCTTTGTCATGTTGTGTGGAATCGTGAAGCCCCAATTGTTGGAACGGAGTGTGATGTGTTTGCATTTGGTGTGCAGAGTAACTCAGCGCAGAAAGATCAGGTCAGAAGCGAAATTTTGATAAATGTTGCAATTTGACTTTATGTAGCAATGTACTTTATTTTGCGCAATGAAAAGTGGATGCTGCAAGCAGCGCTGCAATGCAAGTGAGAGGGCTCGCCGGCTACGAGAGTGAACCGGGGCTCAGTCATACAAAGTCCTGCAAGATTAATGGGCCGATGCCAACTGAGGGCAGCTGCAATGCTTCAGAATTGTGAAGACATGGAAGAAGCTGGCACTGCTGCCTTGGCCAAAGTCATGCTGGAGCGCTGCTACTGTTGTTTGCCTGTGCCATTCGCGTTTAGCTTGAGAACTCTCGCTGGATGAGTTTCATCATGTTTTCATCAAACCCATCAATAAGCTCAGTACAAAACAATCTCATTCTAGTAACATAATCCTGAATTTCAGTGACCCTTTCCGGCTCAGTGGGTGTGTGACTGCTTGGCAACTATCCTTTGCGTATACTGGTGTGCTGGCGAGCCTACAGCCTGGCCACAAGCCTTATTTCCCTGGATATACGAGAACTCTAATATTTTGACATCCCAGACATCACCAGTGAGTCAATAGATTGACTGAACTGCTTTCGAAATCTTCGTGCGCCTTTCAGAACTTGCTGAAGTTGGATGCGCTGCCAGGAGCTTCAAGCAGCTGTGAAGGCAAAGGACATAGCAGAGAAAGAGCGGAACTCCGCTGAGGCAAAAGCTGCAGGTGACAAAGCGCGCTATGACTACAACATGGCTTATGTGCCTTGGCTTTGGCTTTGTGCTGTTCAAGTCCTGGTCTTGGGCGCAGTACGGGAGGATACGCTCATGTTCTCTGGGCATAGATTTAAAATTCCGTGCACGCTCGTGTCCGACGAATGCTTGTGGGCATGGTCGCTGTAGAATTTAGACCTCTTTGGCGAGATGTTGCTTCGTTGGCCTTTCCTACTTGCCACGTGAGGAAATGGAAGAAAATGAGAAGCAGGCAATCCTTCAAAAACGCCTCGGCCTTATTCAGGGATTCACCCTTCACTTTTGCCCTGCCCTCTCCAAGAGCCAAGGCATATAGTATATAGTATATAGTTATTTATTTATTTATGTTTATTTACTTATTGATCTATTTATGTATTTATTTAATTATTCCCGAGAGCGTTTGAGCGAAGGGTTCTTCTAATAGTGGGGGTCTGCCAAACATGTTCACATCTTCACATCTTCTCATCTTCACATCTTCTCATCTTCACATCTTCTTATCTTCACACCTTCTCATCTTCACACCTTCTCATCTTCACATCTTCACATCTTTTACATCTTCTCATCTTCACATCTTCTCATCTTTACACCTTCTCATCTTCACATCTTCTCATCTTTGCACATCTTCACATCCTCACATCCTCACATTTTCACATCTCACATCTTCACATCTTCTCATCTTCACATCCTCACATCTTCCCATCCTCACATTCTCTCTTGCCCTCTTGCTCTCTTGCCCTCTTTCTCTCTTGCCCTCTTGCTCTTTCCTTCTTCCCTATTTCTCTCTTAAGGCCGGGTGTTCCCGGTGACACCGCTCACTTTGTGTGGCAGGAGTGGCACTTGGCGACATCGAACTTCCACACTTTGTGTGGCAGGAGTGGCACTTGGTGACATTGACACGCATTCTGCGTGGCAGGCGTGGCACTTGTGACACTGGGCTGGCTCTGGTGGCGCGCTTGGTTCCCGGTGACGCCGCTCCACTTTGTGTGGGAGGGGTGGCACTTGGCGACATCGACGTGCATTCTGCTTTGCAGGCGTGGCACTTCTCGTTTTGTAAGGCATGTTTTGCGTGTGGCCACACAACGCACACATACACACATACATACACAAATACACACATACAGACTTACAAGCAACTCTCTCACACGCAAGTCTTTCATACGTACCTTTCACCATCTCATGTCTCTTTCCTGCCTTTCCCATTCCGTCTTCACCGTTCTTTTGTGACTTTTGGAAGAAGTTGACATGTGGGGTCATCCGGTCCTTTAATTATTATTTTCACAGCACCTCAAGTACCTATCTACCTACGTCTCTACCTACCTATCTATCTACCTATCCACCTACCTATCTACCTACCTATCTACCTATGTTTCTACCTATCTACTTATACTTATCTACCCATCTACCCCCTGAGCATCATATATTCATTACAATCAATATATTGATTTTGAAGGCTGAAAAATCAATATAGGATATTGATTTTTCAAATCAAGGTAAAAAAAATCATTTTGAACATGCAAAATCAAGAAGCAATCAATATTATTCAATATTTTAGATGCTGCAGCCACGTTTTTTACCGGCAAAACTGGAGATTTTGATTATTTGGAATGGGTGAAACTGCTATATTGTAGCCTTTTCCAAAGCATTCTTGGCCTTTTCCAAAGCCATCAACCCACAGAGGCTCACAGAGGCTTGTCCAAACCTAGCCAAAGTCTTTTTGTGTGAGTGCCTTTTCCAAGGCATCTCCAGAATGTAAGGAGAAACTTCTTTTCGAAGATGCCTAATCTTCCTCACTGTCCCCCACAGGTTGCTCCATGCTCTTAGTCAACAGGAAGTAGTAGAACAACCAGTAGTCCAAAGGAGGTGGGCAAAGGTAAAGCCCACAGGCTTTTGGCTTTTTGCCTTTTCCAAGGCATGGCCAGCTACTTGGGTTTGCTTTCTTCCAAAGCAACATTCCACAAGTTGGCTAGTGCAAGGCTGTGCAACCAAGCCAAAGCCCTTTCCAAGGCCACAGGGATGTACCTGCATTCAAAACTGCAACCCATAGCTCTTAGCATTCGTACCATGCCTTTCCCAAGACGTTTCCAAGAACCATTGGCTTTGATCTTTTCCCAAATCACTTTTCTTTCTTGCTCCCATCTAGGAAATACTGCACTTTCGAAAACCTGTTGGCACTGATCTTTTCCAAAATCACTTCTCTTTCCTGCTCCCACCTGCGGAGATATAGTCTTTTCCAAGACCCTTTGGCATTGACCTTTTCCAAAGCCCTGTGCTTTTCCCACAAAGTCTTTTCCAAGACCTTTTAGCACTGACCTAGTCAGTTGCCTTTCCTGCTCCTGGCTGTGGACACGGCCCTGCCACAAGTATTTTTGAGCTCTCTGGTCTCATCTTTGGCTGCCTTGACAATATTGGCCACATCCATCAGCTTCTTCTTCTTAGCAGCAGGCTCTTTGTTGTTCTTTCCAGACAACATGGTTTTCAGGTCTCAGTAGCTTTTCCAAGCTTTTTCCAAAGCCACTTCCAAATCTGTCTGGCTGGAAGCAACCATGCTCCGTCTTGCACGCTTTTAATATCTTTTCCAAGGTACTCAGCTTGTCGGGATCAGCCTCATTATTGTTGCTTTTGTTTTTGGTTTTGCCTTTTCCAAGACGTTTGCCCTTCCCAAAGCTCTTTCCAGAGCCTTTGCCCTTGGGGTGATCATCCACCTCCAGGGAACGGTACTCTTTGGTGAAGAGATCCATGAACTTTTCCAAGCCCCCTTCTTCTGGCTCACGCTCCACCCCACTCTGCCATTCCCTCTTCCTCTTGGTGGTGACCTCCCTGTGGAAGCTTTGGGTGTCTTTATATTCATAAACACCCCATGTGGAAGGGCACTCACTCCAGACAACTCTGCCAGACTGCAAGTGAAGGCCAAGTTCATCTTGTGTGAACTGAGCCAAAATTTGCAACTCTGCCTGCCAATCATCATTCTTGATGGCTTTTTCTCCTACAGATACCTTTTTCAAGGCTGACATGTAGGATTTGCCTTCCTTTTCCAAGAGAAAACAGGTCATTGTTAGCTGCCTTCTCCTCCTTGGAGCCATGCTTGAGACAGTCTGGCAGGTGCTTGCTCCAAGCCTTTGACTTCTCCAGCTTTGGCATGCTCCCATGCAAGGCAATGGCAGCCTGATCTGGGTCTTCTGCCTCTTCAGCTGCTGCCTTCATCTTGTCCTGCAAGCTCATCTGGCCAAACTTTTCCAAGCTGGCCTTGCTGAGCTTAGCTTTTCCAAGCCCTTTGCCTTGATGCTTTTCATGGCTTTTTTCGGTGCCATGGCTTTTTTTTCATTTCACGCTATTTAAAACTACAAACAATTTGAACCAACACTACCACATGTAGTTGGTGTCATGCTTGGAGAAGCCAATTGTTCACCAAAACAATGGCCATGAATAAACCACATGTGGTTCAACAACAACAACAACACCAGCAGCAGCAGCAACAGCAACAGCAACATCTGCAACAACAACAACAACACAAACAACAACAAACAACAACAAACAACAACAAACGCAACAGCAAACAACAACCAAACAAAACCACAACAACAACAACACCATTATCATTTAACATTCAAAATCATGTAAAACTATGGTGGCATAACATGTACATGTTTCAAACCCAAACCAATTTGATACACACATGTTTGTATACATATACATATTAAATGCGGTTGGAAAAGTCCCTAGCAAAAACACAGACCCAATTGTGTGTGCTGTTGTTTTTAAAGATGTGATTGTGCATGGGTTTGAAATTTATCAAATGGATAGTGTATATATATATATATTATGTGTGTGTGCAAATGCATTTTAAATACCAGTAGTACCCGCACGGGGCGGGGCGGAAGTTGCCTTTGGGATATATATATATAGAAAGACTTTTCTTATCTATAGAACTTGCATGCGCCGTGCGCCAGCCAAGCCCGTGCATGCGTGCACTCTGCGAAAGTGGTGTCTTGTTTCACATGTCACACTTGAAGCTCCACTTCGCACTTCACACTTCTCACTGCAGCCTTCACACTCCACACTACACACTTCACACTCCACACTTCACACTGCACTCTTCGCACTCCACACTTCACTTCGCACTGCACTCTTATGACTCCACACTTCACACTCCACACTTCAAATTGCACTCTTCACGCCCCACACGTCACTCCACACTTCATCTCATCTGAGCTCTTCTCACCTTATCCCAGCTCATCTCTTCTCATGTCATCTCTTCTCATACGTCATCTAAGCTTTCATGAATCACTTCCCAGTACTACTACTAAGGAACTTGCATGCGCCGTGCGCCAGCCAGGCCCGTGTGTGTGTGCTTTGTGCGGAGCTGTTGCAGTGTTGTTGTCCAAGAACATGACCTACGCGCAACCCCGGTGCAATGCAACTTCAAGCAAACATTTTCCTCACACTTCACATTGCATTCTTCACACTTCACACTCCACACTTCACACTTGCACTTCATTTCAACTCATCTCATCTGAGCTCTTCTCATATCATTTCATGTCTTCCCATATGTCAGCTACAGTAAGTTCTTCTTGGCTATTTTCATGTCATCTGAGCGCAGCTCAACCTTTCTCATCTCACCGAAGCTAGTCTCAATTCATCTCGGCTCCTCTGCACGTCAGAAAGCTAAAGACACAGATGCATTTACACAGAAGAATCTTTACAAAATACTTTGTACTACAAAGCTTGCACAAAGCACGTCCCAGTACTACTTTGTACTACAAAGCTTGCACAAAATACTTCCCAGTACTACTTTGTACCACAAAGCTTGCACAAAGCACTTCCCTGTACTAGTTTCCCAGTACTTCTTTGTACTACAAACCTTGCACAAAGTACGTCCCAGCACTTCTTTGTACTACAAAGCTTGCACAAAGTATTTCCCAGTACTACTTTGTACTACGAAGCTTGCGCAAAGCACTTCCCAGTACTACTTTGTACTACAAACCTTGCACAAAGTACGTCCCAGTACTACTTTGTG
>Ga0126342_10006337_pt1 | contig 20955 bp, 17 predicted proteins | sample Cyp1metagenome_FD_92528 | JGI IMG/M metagenome (GOLD analysis project Ga0126342, IMG submission 92528) | Coral microbial communities from Lord Howe Island, Old Settlement Bay, Australia - Cyphastrea 1 metagenome | ecosystem: Host-associated > Invertebrates > Cnidaria > Coral ...
TAGATGGGTAGATGGATAGATGGATAGATGGATAGAGTGATTGATAGATAGAAAGATAGATAGATACATAGATAGATAGATGGATAGATGGATAGATAGATAGAAAGATAGATAGATAGATAGATAGGTAGACAGGTTGGTAGACAGATGAGATAGATAGATAGATAGATAGATAGATAGATAGATAGATAGATAGGTAGATAGGTAGATAGGTAGATAGGTAGATAGGTAGATAGGTAGATAGGTTGGTAGACAGATGAGACAGATGAGATAGATAGATCGATAGATAGATAGATAGATAGGTAGATAGATAGATAGACAGACAGACAGACAGACAGAGAGAGAGAGAGAGAGAGAGATAGATAGATGGATACATGGATAGATAGGTGGGTAGGCAGGTAGGTATGTAGGTAGACAGTCAGAGAAAGAGACAGAAAGAAAGAGAAAGAGAGGAGACATCAATCACCTTTCGATCCATCAGTGGCTTCGCTCTGCCATCCGTGATTCACAACAACCAACCTCTCCTATAGGTGTCCTATTGTTGAAACTTCCGCCACCGCCTTGTGCGGTACTAGTGGTATTCGACAAAGTCTTGGCAATTCTGTTATGGAACTAAAATAAGTTTTTTTTTCAAGATCTCATATCTGCAATTATTTACCAAAGGAAGTATAGAAGTCAAACTTCTGACAATATGGAGAGATGGAAAAGCAGAGGTGTGAAGAGTCAGAGAAGAGAAAAGAAGAAGAGCGAATATCAGAGAAGAGAAAGAGTCAGAAGAAAGAAGATGCAGGTGCGGGAAAGGTAGAAAAGTCGCGAAACACCGTGTTTTTTCCAATGATTTGTGGCTCCGGAAGGTCGAAAAGTAGGCTCGCTAAAGCGGCGGGTGCGGAGCCATCTGGCTAGATGCAAGATCAAAAAATGCACGCCGTTGTGGCGTGAAGCACATTTTGAAGTAAAAACGTACAAAGCACCATGCCCGAGCACTTTTGGAAGTTGAGATGTCGAAAAAGTGCACACTGTTGTGGCGCGAAGCACATTTCGAAGTCAATGTGCACAAAACACTTCAGTGTCGGAGCACTCTTGGAAGTTGAGATGTCGAAAAAGTGCACGCCGTTGTGGCGCGAAGCACATTTCGAAGTCAAAATGTACAAAGCACCTCAGTGTCGGACAATTTTGGGAGTTGACACGTCGAGAAAGTGCACGCTGTTGTGGCGCGAAGCACATTTCCAAATCAAAATGCATTGAACACCACATGCTCGGACCACTTTTGAAGGTTCAGGTGTGGTTTGTGTGGCAGGCGCAAGGGATTCAGAAAAGTGATCCAAAACGTGAGGGTTTTGTAGGATGTCCAAAAACGATGGCAGGCGTGGGACGTTTGAAGAGGATCTGGAAAGATGCATTTCACCTTCCTGAGAGGGGTTCCATTTTGGAGCATCAGATCTTCAGGTTTGCTAAGATAGATAGACAGATGGACACATAGATAGGCACATGGATCGATAGATAGGCGGCTGGACAGATAGATAGATAGCTAGACAGATCGATGGAAAGACCGATAGATAGACAGATTGGGTGTTGCGTGGCAGGCGCAGGCGATTTGTCTCGCAGAATTGCTGCGTTTTTGATGTTGTCAAAATTTAAAACTAAAACTGACGCCGTCTCGCAGAATAGCGTCGTTTTCAAGCTTGCAGATAGACAGATAGAGAGATAGATAGATAGACAGACAGACAGATAGATAGATATATCCAGCAGTTGTGGGTGAAGTGGCCACTGCAAGCACCTTTCGGTCCATCAGTGGATTCGCTCTGCCATCCATGCATCACAACAACTCACTTGCCCTATTTTGTCCTATATTGAAACTTCCGCCACCGCCTTGTGCGGCACTACTGATATACAATATTTACGTATATATATATACATACATACATATACATACGTATATGTATATGTTTTGTTTTTTATTCTTATTGTATATATATATATGTATACATGTATTCAATAAAGTATTGGCAATACTGTTTTTGAAAACAAAAACCAATCATTTCCTCATTTTGAAATTTTCCAACGACTATCACCTCCCAATACAGCTAATGTTTGTCTCCCTTCTTGGTTCTGTTTGTTTGATGGTGCCTCCTTCAAAACAAATACGTTGCATCTGTTTCTTTCAGTTCTGCACTCTCATGTGCTGATTCGGTGGACATGTCCCAAACTCTTCGCTTCATTCCAAACCCTGTCAAATCAACGGGAAATCAATCTGGCAATCCAGCAGATCCAGCAAGGGTATGCCCCATGAAGGCTGCATATTGTTTATTTACCATGCCCCTCAATAAAGGTAAACAACACATATTCCAATAATGAGTCGGCAATTCAGTTGTGAGTGCTAGAATAGATTGCAAACTTATCAACTCTCTAACCAAACATGTTGAAATAATTTTGCTATTCATGTTCGAACGTTTAAAATCAATCAGGTATTGCGAAATGATGTGCAAAATCTCTCAGAGTCTCAAAGTTCCAACTATATATGAGATCCAATATTGGAAAGAACGCTTTTGAATACCACGATCAATCCCAGTAGTCATGCTACAACTATTCAGAGACGTAGTGACATTGGGTTCTTAATCAGAGGTCAACATCAGTTTTTTTTGCTAGGTAGTCAAAGTTGGGGAGAAATAGCTTGGTGACCGTTGACACACCACTGGTAACCATGTTCCATCAAGGTTCCCCATGCAGCTGCAGTCCCCCAAAAGGGGAACTGGCACGCGGACGGGTCACAAAAGGCTATGGCTGCGTGACAATACCGTCGTCGACCCCAAAAGTGAGTCTGAATTCGTCGGTGAATTCAGCAAAGATATCTGGGCGATGAGAGAGGCGCAGTTTCGAAGAGCAGCATCATCCAAACACCGTGGAGAACATGTATCCAAACACGTTTGTGAAATTCTGGACCCCTGAAAGCCCATGATTCCTCAGCTCTCTCCGGCTTAAACCGGAGACCACAACGGACCAGCAAGATTGTGCGGTTGGGAGCATTTGGAAAACCTTGTTGAAGATACCCAGAATTTGAAGAATCACCTGAAACACGGTGACTCAGGCAGGGTTGTTTGGTTGGTCATGGCTCCACTTGTCTTGTGCAATTACTTTCCATCCCTATTCAGGTTGATTGGCCCCGCGAAGATATTCATATATATATATATATATTATATATATATTCATATATTTTGGGATGTGGTTGAAACCACCACCGCCACCACCAGCACCACCATCACTATCACCATCATTTCGCCCATCTCTGGATTTTATCGGATTTTATCATGATACAGATGACTCCAAGGAAAATGTAAGTTCATTTTATTTCATTACATTGCTGCACTTTCAAATTTGTTTCTGCATTGTCTAGGCCTATATTGAAACAATAACTTTCCTCTCACAATACGTGGTAACCCCAAAAAGAAGAATCCCACTAAATATAGTTATACATCCTACTTGTTCTACTTTTTTTGAATTTTACAAAGAAAACAGTTTGAATTGAAGCTCTCAGGGCCTGGAATAGATGCATTGCATGCAGACTCTCAGCAGATAGTTCACAAGTGGAGTGCTCTGCGCCACAAAAGGCTCCCAGGTGGGGAACCCAGCCGAGAGGTGGGAATACCCCACTTTATGGCAATCTGATTTTGAACATGATAGATTGCCATAAATCTATCACACTATTTACACCAGAATATGATGCAATCATTCTTCACAACTGACAACGACACCTATTTATGGCCTGATGATAAAGAATCTGATTTTGGTGTACCCTATTACAAACCTAGCTAGATAGAGAAATATATGTTGATTGGCGGTTGCATCCCTCATTCCTCCAAGCAATACTATCGTGAGGACAGCATTGCCTAGGGGTTTTGAAACCTAGCATTTGGAATTGTGGTTGTAACTGTATAATTGAAGGTCTTTTCTGCTGAGGACGCTAGGCAGGAAAGAAGGTGGGAGGATTAGGATGGGAAATAAAAGCATGATGACAATGATGATGAACATAATAAAATAACAAGGAGAAGAAGGGCAAGAGGGACGAACACGAAGAGCAACATGATGACGACGACGATCGTGACGACGGTGATGACGGTAATGACGGTGATGATGGTGATGATGGTGATGATGACGATGATGATGATGATGATTATGCTGACGATGATGAATCTGATTGTTAGTATGATCTTGATTAGCATGATGAACAATGATGAATTTGATGCATATCAAAAACATGATGCACATGATGCGTATGAAGATTATGATACACTAGATGAATACACAAATAATACACATGATTAGTATGATAAATATAGATAGATATATTGTATTATAATATCATCATTTGATTATTAAATTATGATCCCATGTGTATTTTATTATTGCTGCTTTGAAAACCACAGCATAGGCCGTATCACGAGCATCCTGGAGTCTCACATTCATAGGCTTGCAGCATCCTGGTGAAATCCCACCATTATCCTCTTCATCATCGCTGCGTGCACGCTGCCTTAGCCCAAATTTTCCAAGAAAACACAAATCACCAGATGAAACTGACACAGGTGGAGACTGATTGAGAAACCCAAAGCAATGAAAAAAAAAAATGATTTCAAATTTGTGAAACTCAGTGAAACCAAAGGCACAGCTGGAGACACCTCTAAAGAGCAACGCTGGCACTGGTCTACTTGATGAATCGAAACATTAGCAGGACAATTCAAAGGTCTATTGGATGATAACGAAACCACAATCCAAACCGAAACAACTTGACACCCAGGGAGAAACTGAGACGGCCCTATTCCTTGGGTTCTCCCATCACGGGATTCCCATACATGCTGGAAAAATATCACATCCCTCCCTAAGAACCATTCTAAACCAGCTATAGTAACTTCATGTAACTTCATGTTCAAAGATGTTTGAGAATCGTTCACAACCCCATCCTGTTTTTTTTGCAACAGAAATGGACATAAATGTTCCAATTGTATAGTCACATCCGGAGTCACTGCAGGGGCCTCGCAGGGCCCACGTCCTCGGCCGCGTTTTAGCTCGCCGTTGGATGGGCGCGAGCGATGGCCTACGCAGGAACGACTCAGCAGCATTGAACAGCGATGAAAATTCGAAAGATTGGAGTTTATTATATGTTGGAATCAGCATCATAGTCATAAGAATCAGAATAATATTATATAGAATAACCAGCGTAATCAGAATGACAATAATGATGATTACAGTATATTGTAATTATATATAGTTCTTGTTTTAAATACTATACATCTTAGTAGTTAAGTGGTTTGTAAGTCTGACTGTGACCGAGCTAGTAAACCACAACTCGAACCATCCTCCAAATGGTTTTTGGAGTTGCGTTTTTGGTGGCATCCTTCAGAATTGCTGATTGCTGGTTTGTGAATGATAGTCCAATTTACCCACAGGTGTGTAGAGTATACCGGAATTCGTCAAACATGGGGCCACCAAGCTCATGTACTTCTGAACCAAACCCTTCATTTTTGTGGAGGTTGACTAAATCTCGAGCCATGCCCACATTGAAATTGATGTTGATGTCATATGAATGCCCAAGTGCTTAGAAATGATTCTGTCAACGCCTGCTTATATGTATGTCAATATATCAGAGTATCCGCATTGTTTGCTGGTCCTGTCCTACCGTTTTTAATTTACAGAGATGTCGGACGGCTAAGCGCCGAAGATGATAGCTACTCTTGCGCGAAATCTGGGTTCAACCTTTCAATGTCATGGTTTATTTGTACCCCGACTGTACAATTGGCCCCGAACAAATCAATGAACATGTAGAACATGTGCTGGAGGCGCACATGATTGAATAAATGGCTTAGGCAATCCAGAACGAACTAAAACAATAGCAACGAGGTCAATTGTATACATAGAAACAGATATACTATGATATACTCATTTTTTTATTTAAAATCATAATCATAATTATAGTACTAATATATTTTAGAGATAAAAATAAATTGTATCCAAATTTATTTTCAGCTTGGCATAACTTTGGCATTTTTCCATTTTTTCCGTAGAAACACCGCAGGCTACGCATGACGCTGCGTGGAAGTCCCGACGTCCGAGAGCTGGAATCGCTGGCGAACGAGGTGATCCTCCCTGAAGCCAGAAATGGGGTGTTTATTTAATCGTGATGTTAATTGCATTGTAATGAATTTTAGGGAATTTTAGGGAATTTTACGGAATTTCAGGGAATTTTAGGGAATTTGAGGTGATTTTAAAGAATTTTAGTGAATTTTTAAGGAATTTTAGGTGGTTTAACAATCAACACCTGGGATTTCATTGAATTTTAGTTTTTTTAATTTAAAGGAATTTAAAGAATTTAAAGTAATTTCAGATAATTATGGGGAATTTTAAGGAATTTTAGTGAATTTAGAGGAATTTTAGGGAATTTTAGGGAATTTTAATGGTGGTTTAACCATCAACAATTGGAATTTCATGGTTATGTTAATGGTGATGTTAATGGCATCTTAAGGAATTTAGTGAATTTTAGGGAATTTTGAAGAATTTTAGGGAATTTTAGTACATTTTAAGGAGTTGTAGTGAATTTTATTTTTTTTCCAGGAATTTTATGGTATTTTAGGGAATTTTAGGTAATTTTAGGGAATTTTCATGGTGGTTTAACCATCAACAATTTCATGGAATCTTAGGGAATTTTAGGGAATTTTTAATGGTGGTTTAACATCAACAATTTGTATTTCATGGTGATGTTAATTGCATTTTAAGGATTTTTTTTTGAATTTTAGGAAATTTAGGGAATTTTAGAGAATGTTAGGGAATCTTACGGAATTTTAGGTAATTTTGAAGAATTTTAGGGAATTATTTGGGGGAATCTTAAGGACTTTTGATGAACTTTCAGGAATTTTAGGGAATTTTAGGTTTAGGACATTTTGGGTAATTTTGAAGAATTTTAGAGAATTTTGGGAGTTGTGAGGAATTTTAGTGAATTTTAAGGAATTTTAATGGTGGTTTAATCATCAACAATTGGGATTTCATGGTGATCTTAATGGTGATGTTAATGGCATTTTCGTTGTGTTTTCATGATTTTGTGGAATTTAACGGAATTAACATGGCTAGCTGCGGCTGGGAAATCTCCTCTCACTTGGCGTGTGAATGCGGAAATCTGCTATAAACGGGTGATTTTCCAGCAAACCATGTTTGATTGCCGGGAGGTTTCACAATCTATGGGGATGTGTAGCAGATGTGACATGGATAATTTTTTGGAAAATTATCATATATATATTTATATTTATATGAATTGGGAATCTATTCCAGGTGTGATGTGTTAATCATCATCTAACATGGGAATACACTTGACAAATGATGGTTGATAACTCTATGGGAATATCTGGGGATAACAATCGGGGATGCTGTTTTTTATGTGTATTAAATCAAAATAACACCCCAAAGCTAGAATTTGGATTCATTGTTTTTTTTGGTGTACTGTATGCCTGGATTTCATGAGAATTCAGGGGGGGCTTCAAGCTGCACGCGTGTTTTTTGTTGACCATTGGAAGCTGACATGTTAATCCTCGGTATTCAACCCCAGAAATGGGTGATCATGATCTCAGCAACTTCTGGGGGTAAACTATCCAAAAGGCGACTTCAGAATTCTTCGTGGTTGGTGGTTTTTAATGCCCAACTGAGGATGGTTCGCCCGAAAAAAATAGGTTTTCATTGCACATGTCTGTGTTCAACCTGTAAAAATGGGGTCTTCACTAAAAACATGCTGATGTTTCATGCAGAAATGTGGTGGGTCTTTCACAAGAAGGTCAGCCAATGTCATGTAAAAAACTGGTGTTGAACTTGCAAACAATTGGGCTTCTCCACCCATTAACAAAAACACACAAAACAAGAGACACAAAACCATAGCACCATTGGGATATACCATCTTAAAAAAACTGGATGACCATCTATGCGGGGGTTTCTTAAGCCAGGGGGGATCCCCTGGTCACCATAGGTTTTGCTAAATCATGGTCGTCCATGACCCCCATGACGAAACCTCCATGCCTTACAAGGCGCCCGAGGAGGATGGAAAGACTTCGGATGAGAAGGTAGAGAAGGAGGTGCTCCACAAATGTGGATGGGATAGGTTCTGGTAAACTAACATAGCTATGGAAAATCGCCATTTTAATAGGTAAAACCTCAATAAATGGTCCATTTTTCATAGCAAGGTTAAATTACCAGAGGGTGAACGTTTCCAGGGTCAGGGACCGCAAATCTTGGCAATGTTTTCAATGTTTCAACCTCAACCATCCAATTTCAAGGATGATTTTGACCACCCAAATGAGCAATCTTAAAATTAACACCCTTTTTCGGAATCCACCGGTTTGCTTTAAAGGGGAATCCATCGTTTTAGAGTGTTTTTAAAGGGATCCCCCACAGCATGGAGGACCATCCCCCAAAAGGATCCAAAAGGGGAGTTGCGTCCACAACTTTGATCACTACCCATATGATATATATGTATATATATATAACTATAATTGTATATAATTAGTACATAGTGGCATGACTGTTTTGTTCATCATCACCATCATCATCACCATCATCATCATCATTATCATCATACATTTTTACATGGTGAATCATGGTGACATAAAATATACATACACTATTGTTCTATTGCATAGCATTCTTCATGATGCTGTTCCTTAAAGGTAGCCCTAGCCCAAGGCCACTGGGCCACGCCGGAGGTGTCCGATCTCACGGGGGACTATCTCAACATCTCTTTGCTCCTGGTGCTGTATACGCTCCAGGTGCGCAGACTGACCGTGGCTGACGAGTTGCGAACAAACACGGTCGGTGCTTGTTGGGGAGTGATGTTTCGGATGTTGCTTGGAAAGCCTGCATCTATAGTTGTAATACCTTGTAATCACATGTAATCACCTGGTTTCAAAAAAGACTTGACCTAGGCAAATAAGCCAACTTAGCTCACGAGCTCGGAAAACCTTGTAATTAATTTATATTATAGTGTCAACCCCGGATCAATAAACCCTTGGACTTTTTTGTTCAGAGGGGGTAGAGTTTGAACAGTATATACTATCACTATTTCGGGGTACGCCCCACTATGTTCCAGCATATTAAAGAACAGTGATTAATGTCTGTATATACATAAGTTAGATCACATTTATCACCATTATACACCATTTACTCAACATATCTGGGTAAATGATAATTAGTAGGGGAAACAATAAGGAAATTATCCTCCAATGGTCCAATGGCCTTATTTCAGATTAGTGGAAACGCATATAATTTTCCCAGATATATAAGTATAACCCATCAATTCATCGATCCTGTTTTTTCACCCGAGCGTTCGGAAGGGCATTCCCATGGGCCTGTCGGCGGTGTTACCCTTGATTCTGAAGGCAAGGTCAGCTCGCAGAACCAGCGGGATGGGCCATGGAAAAGAGTTGGGGAACTGTATTCCTAGACTTCATTGGAGATGGAAACCTCGAAAAATCGTGGCTTAATGGGATTATAATGGTGATTTTAATGAACAATGGATTGGTTTAAGGGAAAATCTAAACCATTGAATATGCGGGTGTCCTGTAAATTTTCCCGTAAAATGTAAACCAATCCAATAATAGACCCTCCAAGTACCCATCAAACCTGTTATGATATCCAGAAAAAGTGAGTACTTTTCATCGTTTGGGTACTTGATTACTTGGATGGTCTAGGTCTAGGTATATTGGTTCATTTGGCTTTGGATCAATATTTTTGCCTACCATTTTGGATGAACATCCATGTCGCAACTATTTTGTCGCTCAGGAGGAGGACATGGCTTTGACCCATCCTAACTTGATACATGGGGATATAACTTAACATTACATTCACTGACATTAATTGACATAATTTAATCCAGTGAGTAACCCCAACACAATCTAAGTCCGGAAAGAGGTACCTTTCCAGCCTTTCCTGACCCAGAGCGGGCTGGTCGTCTTCTTTTCTTTAGATCTAGAACCATTCAGTTCGGGGAGTGAATCATTCAGCGAAATGAAACGGGGAGATACCGGGAGATATGGGGAAGTTGGAGGCGGAAATGTGTTAAATAGCTAGTGACTTCTAGGAAATGGGTTGATGTTGCGCCATTGGTGGATGAACTGACTGTTACAGGCCGGATTGAAGAACCGGATGGACTTTGGTTAAAGTTGTCGGCTGTTAGCATTCTTTGTGGCGTGTACTGTAAAGCCCGGTGAGGCTGGAAGCCCACAAAGTTGTGACGGGAGTCAAAGCTGCTGTAAAATAGGTTATAATATTGGTATGTCTAACGACTGCGACTACGACTACGACTACGACTACCACTGCCACCACCACCACCACCACCACCACCACTAGCACTACTAGCACTATTACTACTACTACTACTACCACTACCACTACCACTACCACTACCACTACCACTACCACTACCACTACCACCACCACCACTACTACTACTACTACTACTACGACGACGCGCTGACACCATCGTTGGCCCAAGAATTTACAAGATGTTCATGTATCTTGACATCCATATCATGACATGTTGCTCAGCAAAACATGATCATACATCTTCCATCTACATCATACCAAAACAATACCAATAGGAAAACATGGAAACTGCAACCCGTTCAGATATATATCATAACATGAGGAATATGTGTTCTGCTTTCACAACCTGCTAATGAATCATCTTTTCAACACATATCTTAGTATACCGATCGAAACATGTTGATCCGCATCACATTACCATCTACATTGAAACATATCTCACTATAACAATCAAAACATGTTGATTTGCATCACATGATCATCTAAGTTGAAATATTGATCATTATGCTTGGCCGTCCCGCCGTACAATAAAATAGCGGTTCAACAGGGTATGAGGGCGTGGGGGATCCTCTTGGACTGGTACAAGCCAGCCGAGCGAAACCCACTCACTAGCTGTGCTGTAGCTTTGCGCAGAGAGGTGCAGTGGGTGACCGAAAAAAACACACAATGGAAAAACAATAATAGCTACTAGACGAAATAAACTGCATGATTATAAGCTTACCATCCTCCCCCCGACCTTTGAACGATACATATCATTCCCATTTAGGGTGGGGGGGGCGGGGTTGGGGGGAGGTCTCCTGATGGTTCCTCATCATTACATGCCAGATTCTTCCCTATGACATTTGAAAGATACATATTGTTACCATTTAAGGTTGCGGGGGTTGGGGGGTATCCTGATGGTTCCTCATCATTACACGCCAGATTCTTCTCAATGACCTTTGAAAGATACATATCGTTACCATTTAGGGTAGGGGGTGCGGGGAGTATCCTGATGGTTTCTCATCAATACATGATGATGATGATGACGTTGATGATGATGATGATGATCATTGCGAGTCCGGGCAAACGATGGCGTCGGACCGTACTAGTACTAGTACTAGTACTAGCACTACTACTACGACGACTACTACCACCACTACTACTACTACTACTACTACTCCTACTCCTACTCCTCCTACTGCTACTGCTACTGCTACTGCTACTGCTACTGCTACTGCTACTGCTACTCCTACTCCTACTCCTACTCCTACTATTACTACTCCTATTACTACTACTACTACTACTTCTAGTACTTCCAGTACTTCCACTACTTGTACTACTTCTACTTTTACGACGACGACGACTACTACTACTGCTGCTACTACTACTGCTGCTGCTACTACTAGTACTACTACTACTACTACTACTACTACTACTAGGACTACTACTACTAGGACGACGACGACGACTACTACTACTAAGACTACGACGACTACTACTAGTAGCGAATCACTACTGCTATCAGTACTAACCTTTACTACTACTTGCACTACTACATTCACTACTACTATCACCACTACTATCACTACTCCTATCACATATATGTATCACTTGTTAATATCCCCAATGGACTTTCCAGTATGTAGTTCATCTAGACCACCCGGGTTGAGGTGAAGGTTGGTATACATTATTCACTGCATGGACTGGTCAGTCGTTTCAAAAACATATTTTTTTCTTAAACCCAACTGGGGTTGATGAACCATGGTGAACGGCAGTCAATTTTTTATATTTCATGGTATTTCTGCATTGATTGTTGGGATGATCCCTTGACATGTTTTGAGCAATGAACAGATCAACACGTTTCTCCAAGGCTGCCCTGAAAATGTTCCCTCCATTGTGTTGTTTTTTTTTCTAAGTATGGCAGGAGAAGAATGTCTCCTATGCGGACTTGGGAACCTTCTCCCTGAACTCCTATCCCTTCAGTGCCTTAAAACTGGAATTTGTCCCTGGTGACTGGGGTTGTCACCCACCTTTCCATCATCTAAGTTACAACCTGAATCATGGAGAGTTTAAGTGGAAAAAACCCAGTCTGAATCAGAAACTGTTGTTGTTGTTGTTCTTGTTGTTGTTGTTGTTGTAAGTATTAGTCGTATTCCGGAACTGGCCCAGACAGAGTCCACTTGAAGAAATCGGGCACATCACATCACATCACCCATTTCCGCTACACCATAAGAAAAAATCAAGACATCTCAATTCAATTCAAGCATTCTTAAGGATGTTGACTACATGAAACAGGATGGACAGGTAGCTGAATGCCGGTTTGTTGATATCTAATGGTACCTATGGTTTCATACTATACTTGTACGACATGGGACTGCTCCTGAGTGATTGAACAGATTTGGCCAAACACGTACCCCAGTAGACAAAGTATTGGTTTTGAGGGAACATCCTGCCAGAATGTTCCCTTACACCATTTCTGGGAACAAGACATGTTTGCTATTTTTTCTATAATTTTGTGTCAATTCTTCATTTTTGGGCAAAGAGACGAATGGTCCCCTCTGACTTGCGGTGATAAACCTCTCCTTAAGCGAGCGGCGCCTTGCCGGGTTTTTTTTGGTGGCCAGCTACAGCTGGGTCAGCGGCCCTTGTTTTCCAATGCGTAACAATTTCTCCACACCGATTCACGGTTGCGATGGCTCCCTTCAGATCCCTTCACAAATTGGTGTAAAACCCTACCCAATTGTAGATTTATCCCCAATGAATCCAACTCAGCCAACTGGGAACTACGGTTATTCGAAGCAACTTAGCTATGGGGGACCACAATGTGACTCATACCCTTGGTGTAGATCTTCCCAACCTATTCAGGGTCTCGATGTCTCTTGCACAAGGTCTCAAAATCCTCTGGGCGCCCATCGTCGACGCTGCTTACTTCCCCCGCTTCGGAAGGAGGCACTGCCGCCCCCTAGTTTCTTACATAGTCTTAGTGAACTGGAAGCCATGGTCCAGTGAGTTCAATGATGTACCTAATATGTACCTATTAAAAGTATTTACAAGCGTGGTGTTTTGGTTCAGTTGGCAAAGTGTAAAATGTCTAGAGATGTCCTGAGGATATCGCGAGGTTTCCTGGGGGATCCCCTGGCAGGAAAACTTGGCTGATCCCCACTCAGTTGGCCATCGGTGTAGCACCTTGCATCGGTGAGTCTGGTAGCGTGCCCAGTCTCGGGCGAATAGTCATCCATGTTTATACTTGGTGGTTCATCCCACTTAATAAGTGGGTTAAAACATGTTAAAACCTTATAGTTACAAGTGGACTAACCCTACTTACAGTAGCTCATGTATAACCAGAGTTATAACCAACTTACTAAGGGGGATGAGCCACCCAAGTAGAGATTTCTACGGATTTACCATCCCGTAAACAAACGTGGCTAGCTTAAGAGTTACCGAACTAGCCATGGAGGTTACAGCTCGGAAAATCATCGAACAAAATGAGGGATTTTCATGTTTGATTGCCAGAGGCTTATACACGGTAATTTAACCATACATTTAATTAACCAGAGGGTTATTACATCATTTTCATGATTTTCATTGAACATGGGTAATTAAATGATGTACTGCCCGATATAGACGGGTCTTTGTCCAACAAGAGTTGGGAATTAACTACTCTCAGGGAAGTTTTGATACTGCTACTGCAAGTCACCATGTTCAATGGGTAAATGCTCAAGCAGCTGTGATTTCTGTTGCTCCGTTCCGAGCGTCATTTTGGCCGTCAACTTTTTGCCATGTTTGATTGCTTACCTGATGAGTGAAAGCCGAAAAACACTTGATGAGTAGCTTAACACGTGAACAACCTATTGAACACGATGTTTTCTTTGATTTGAACGACATTTTCAGACACCTCAACTCGTAGGATGTTTGTACTTTCATCGGCGACTTGAAGCCCCACTGGATTTTCGGCCAAGGTAATGGTTGTGCTTTCTGGATCTTTGGATTCTTTGCTTTTTGTGCCGTGGCCTATCGTGGCCTCCTGGGAAATGTCCGTTGTGTTGTTGTGTTGTGAAGGACTGGTGGGTGAAAACCCGCGGAAATATGACCGAGTCATGCGACCGTTTCTCTGAAATTTGATTATACCAAACTATTCCAGATCCCAAATCTCTGAAATTTGGCCAAGCTAGTTTGACATGGTCAAACAAACAATGTTTTTTCTTAATGAATCATGCGTTTCCCCTCTGAACCCACACAGAATCACCATTTTTTTAATCTTCCAACCTCTAAGGGTCCAGGTCAGAATGAAGTGTCAAGGGTAGCCCTGAAGAAATTGGATGCTATTGTATTGCCATTGGAAGTGAAACATGTGAACCTGATTATCCAAGTGATTGCGTGATCTCCCCATGTTCAGGATCATGTATGATATCCACAAATGGAAAGGCATTGTAAAGATGTAATGGTGTTATTGTCAATGCACCTACTGTACACCCATACTTCTTTTATACCAACCAAACATGTATTTAAAAAAAACAAAAAAAACACTCCTGACAGTACACCTCGCATGAAATCTTCACCGGCCTAAAAAAAGAAAGACATTTCCAGACATTTCCCACGTTGCCAGACATTTCCAGACATGGTCATCGTTGCAAGGTGGAGGAACCGCAGATCAAAAGCCTCACGTGTCTTTTCTTCCTGCTTTACCTCCTTTGTGCCACTCAGGACATCGGACAGTTCGTGAAGGTGGTGAATCTAATTTTGAGTCGAGCGTCAGAATGCGGCAGATATATTTCTGTATGTATGTGTTTATATTATAACTTAAATTATAACTGTATATTATTGTATATTTATTTGTTCATTTATTTATCACATTTATAATAATGTACAGATTATATATACATCTAACTAGAGAGAGAGAGAATCATAGTGACGACTTAAGACATTGCAGAGACGAGCGTTTTTCCTTTGGCCCGTGATGTCCAGAGACGGAGCTCACCTTCAGCTGGTTGGCGCCAGGACATCGCAGTTGACGGTTGGGCCCTAGCAATCCTCCGCAAAGAGAATGTGAGCTATGCAGCAACTTGGCGCCGGTCACATTTGGCTCGGCTAAACACCTGGGTCCTGGGTCCTGGGCAAGCTCCGGTAACATTGTGCCAAGGCGCAAGACGGCAATTGGAAATATCTCATAAATGGTCATTCAAGTGGCACATTTATCTATAAGTATCTATACATTCATGAGGTAAGTTTGCATTGCCATCTTTGATGACCGGGGTAATGGGTCAAATGTTTGCTGTGGATGAGGGAAAATGATACCCACCTGAAAGTTTCACTTTTTGCTGCTATTGGTCGACAGGGTAAGTTCTCCAGCATTAGCCGTGATTTGGCAGAGGCGTTGTAAACCCACAAACCCCGCAAAAATGAGTAGATAATGGTCAGAACGTGGCATATGTTAATTAATTTTCTATTTTCCCATTGTTTGAAACGACCATACCCCATATACAATGATTTGACATGATTTGACTGGCGCATATAAGATATATACACAGCACAGGTCAACTCGGTTGCTGCTTGGTATCATCCCCAGTTTAGTTGGTTATATATATATATATATCCCCGTTTATATCCCTATGTTACCCCTATTGCTATGGATTTTTCAACCACGAACCAATATATATATATATATATGATTTCGATCCAAGAATGGGACAAACAAAACCATATGGAAACCTAATCAGCGGGATTTACATGGAGAGTACCCCTTTTGATGCGACCCATTTTATTCATTCGATCATCGCCAGTCCATGCTGAGGCCACGTGCAATGCCATTGGTCAGACGCTGGGATATGCCGCTTGGTAGCGACATGGAAGTGACAACCGAGTGATCTTTGGACAATCTTAACACGGGTTTATGTGAAAATTTGGTACCCCTGAATCCAATAGTTAATTCTCATCATTTCTCAGGAAAACATGTGATAAAATGGTGCACACTTATAGTAGATATACCCACGGAAGAATTTCGCAGATTGGTTCACATTTGGATCCAGGCAGATTGTTCGCAGTTGATGCATTGTTCCTGCCATGGCAGTAGGTTCCTACTGCCATGTCTTGACGGGTTGAAAAACCATTCGTTGTCCTTGGTGACACGCCATTGTGATTGTGAGTATCATTGATGAATTGAAAATTAATAGGGGGATGGGTCAAAACCATTCAAAACCTATTAAATTTCATATATTATTTCCATATTTGGGGGAATAAGCATTCATTTACCAGCTATTTTGAGGTACCTAGGGTACCAGGGTTTTGACCCATAGTCCTTTGGCCCGAGGCTTTCCAGAAGTAGGACTGTTGCGACAGACTTTCGGGCCCTGGTAGTTTTCCCCATGGATGTTCATTTGGATGATGCTCCCACTTTGGGAATCCCATTCACTGGCTTAATGCAGGTTGCCATCTTTGACCAGGAACAAAGGTGCCATGTTTTGAGATCCTCCATCGAAGGCAGAACCATGTTCCTTGAGGGAAAGCCGACATCTCATGACACAGTAGTCCTGATAGTTGCAGCCGAAGTGATCTCCACAGCCAAGATCCCGACCATCCGTGCAGTGGAAACCACAAAAATTTCCCCCAAACCGAACATTTGCCTGCAGAATTTGTCTCAGGTAGTAGAGGTATGCTCAGGTATGGGTTGTCTTGGTGTCGGTCTTGCAGCAGCAGGTTTCGATGTGAAAGTCCGCTCAGATGTCAATGACCGAATGCTCCATCTAGCCTCCAAGTTAGGAGATGGGGTCACCCTCAAAGGTGATGTTTGTACAGATCAGTTGCTAGCTGACCTCAGCCAGTCGTTCAGTGGTGCCCAGACACTCGCAGCAGGAGTCGCTTGTCAACCGTACAGTCGACTAGGTGATCAGAGACACCAGCACGACCCCCGATCCCAAACACTTCCAGGGGTACTCCGTTTAGGTTTCTTAGGAGTCTACGGAATGATAGTTTTGGAATGTGTCCAAGAAGCCTTTTCTTGCGCATGGGTACAACAACTGTTGCAAAGGTTCTCCACACAGACGGGCTACAAAGTGACACAAGGAGTGTTGAGCCTCCAACACCTTTGGCCAGCCCGAAGGACCAGGTGGTGGTGTATCCTCACACACCCAACACTCGGCCAAGTTCCATGGGAGCCACTGCCCAGGTTGAATCCAGTCCCAATTGTTGCAGATTTACTTGACAAGTTTCAGATTTGCGATGAAGAAACCTACAATCAACTCCTGTTGGATTTGTATGAGTTGGGGCGTTTTGATGCACAAGGATTTGAACACAACGAAGTGCCATGGCAGGGTCAAATGGCCACCAGTCTTCACTCATGTGGGAACCAGCTCATGGGTTGTCCGTGCGGCTGCAGGCAGTACGCATTCACTGACCAGCGACTTCAACAAGGAGGACTTCATGGGCTCTTGATCAAACTGGAGGGCACTTCACGTTGTGGCCAAAAAATCTACCCCAATCACCGCCATATCTCACCTGATGAATTGGCTCTGCTAAATGGGATGTTCCCAGGCATTCAATGGGGAGTTCATGCAAGGATGGCATTATGTGCACTTGGACAAATGGCTTCCCCCATTCACTCGTGTTGGGTAGGCTCACTCATGATGAAGCATCTCCATCAACATTTCGGTTTGCCCAAGGCATTCACTCCCAAAGAAGAGCTCTGCCAGCTGATATGCCGGCTACTTCAAGCAAGGGATTCAGTTTTTGGGTTGCAACACGGCCCCAATTGCAAAGCATTCCAATCCAGGATTGAACGGGAGTTGCTTGACCCACCATGTTCAGGCAAACCAGAATTTTTCACTGATGGACATACACATGCCATGCCATTTCCAACCGCAGCACCAACGGCTGAGGTGAGCAGTCCCACTGTCCCTACTGAACGGCCAGGGACAAGAGACGAACCAACAGGCAAGGGAGTTCCACACCTGCAGCCGCCAACGATTGAATCCAAACCCGGATGGCCACCAGCGCCACAGTGTACAGTAGAGGTAGAAGAAAACACAGCCAATCATGTCAACATGCCAGTGCCTGCCGATTTGCATCCGCCCATATCAGCATCCGAGCCCAGATGGCCACCAGTGCCACCGTGTACTGTAGAGCCAGCAGGGAACACAGCCAACCAGATCAAAGGGCATCCAGCCCCAGTGCATTCACAATTGTTTGGGTCAGCATCCGAGCCCGGTCGGCCACCCGAGCCACCGTGTACCGTAGGACAGGCAGGGATTTCAATGAACATGATGCCAGACAGAGCCAATGCATGCATCGGCTCTTCAATGCTTGACCATGACCAGGAGACTCCTCCTCTGACACAGCGTGTGGGAGAAGCAACAACAGCAAGCACAGCAGGTGGAAGCATTGCAGAGCAACACAAGGAATCCGAGCCAGGTAGATCACATGCCTTAGCACGCCCTGTAGAGTTGCATGATCCCGGAATGCTGGCCACTCCGGGCCAACATAATGCCAGCTTTACAGCCCATGCCCAAGGGACCCTGCAGAAATCAAATGCCAGTTTCCTTGGTCAAGTGAGTGCAACAGATGCCAAGACAGACAACCGAGATCTGTCTCAGCCACCTTACACCACCTATCCAAAGGATGCAGATCACACAGCTCATGCCAACTCAACCGAGTCACAGAGCCAACCAAGTATGCATGAAGGATATATCAGCAGAACACGAAGCTTGGCCCTACCCGGAATGCTGGCAACTCCGGGAGAACATAATGCCAGTCTGACCAAAGCCACTTTGGCAAATGCAGATCAAATCAAGCCTGCAGATCACACCAATGAAAGTATCACCAAGTTCACCTTCACCTACCCCGGAATGCTGGCAACTCCGGGACAACATAATGCCAGCCCAGCCTTGCCAGGAGATGTAGCCCAGCAGAAAGCCATTTTGGCTCCAGAGGCACCCGCCCGAGGCACTCAGCACATGCCCACTGGAGACACCAGTGGATCAACCAACCAACCCGGAATGCTGGCCACTCCGGGACAACATAATGCCAGCCCAACTTTGCCTTGTGAAGCAGCACACCAGAAGGCCATTTTGGCACATGGAGCAGCCACCGGAAGTGCACATTCCCAGACAGAAGGACACAACAACGAGCCAACCAACAAACCCGGAATGCTGGCAACTCCGGGTCAACATAATGCCAGCCAGAGACATCCCGGCAGCATCTGTCACCAGAGCCTTCAAGTCAGCCATGACCCTCACAGCACAGGAGGCACACATCACCACCCACCGGCACTCACAACAGGTGGAGTCATGGGTTTTGAAACATGCAAGGGGAAATCACAAACTGCTGAAGACCAGGATCTCCAGCGCAAAAGGACCAAGCCCTATCACCAACCACCCCAGAGTGGCATTGCCAAGGAAGGGGATCAGCCAGATCTCATTGCAGCTGCAGATCAACACCACGAAGGCCAACAGCACGCCAACACACACCCTGATGAACAACAAACAGATGCAAACACAGCCGATCAACAGATCCAAGTTTGGATCATCCATGAGCAAGAGTCAGCACCGAAAGCAGTGACAGTCCAACGAGGAACAACAGCTGGCCAAATCACGCAAGCCGAAGCAAAACTAAATGCTATGATTCAGCCCATTGCAGTGCGGTCTTGGGTCAATTCCGTTGTGCCATTATATGAACCAGTGCATGACAAGCAGTTCATCAAACTATGTCAGAACATGGACATGCCGCGATGCCCTTTCCTGTCAGGCAAGTGTACAGCACCTGAGATCGAGTTTCCTTGCCCCAGAATTCATGCACTTTGGGCCCAGCAAGCGTTTGTGGCAATTGATGAAATGGACTTTTACCTTCAAGTAGCAGCCCGAGATGCGAAGGTGATTGCATTCCCAGCGAAGCACTTTCCATCCGAAGCAGCTGTGACCACGGAGAGCCAAGAATGGTTAGGCCCGGCAATCCAAGCCTTGGACCAACACACCACATGGGTCTCAGCAGCAATTGTCAATCACCATTGGATTCCCATCATGTTCAGTCGGACACATGACACCATCATTGTCACCACGACCCCTGCAGGATCCATTTTGCTTGACCAAATAGCGCATGAAGCACACCTTCAAGGGTTTGCACTTGAAGTGACACAGAAGATTTTGCCACAGAGTTTTGCAGCTGATTGCGGATTCCAGTCTTTTGCATGGATCAATCATGGCCAAACTAGGCCAAGATGCACAAGAAGCCCTCACAGCAGAAAAAGCGGTAGGTTGGAGGTTTTTGTTTGCAGCATCTTTGCTAGCTCACAACCAATACCTGGAGATCATCCACGATCTACCACTTGGAGGCACTCTCCATGATCCGGAAGTAGCGAGAGATCTCAGCCAGCTGTTAGCTGAACACGGAGTCATGCATGACAGAATCCAAGATCGAGTTGACACCATCATGAACAGGATTCCAGTTGGCACACTGAGGGCGGTACTCACATCCAAGAAAGCATGGGCTGACCTGAAACATGCAGCCAACCAAACAAAACCAATTAACCCAGCTTTGCAACCCAACAGCATACCTGAATCTTCCACCTACGTCTTTTTTCAGACCCTGTGCCAAAGTCCTGTTTTTTCAGTACCCAGAAAACTTTTCAGGACCTACTCTCAA
>Ga0126342_10006338_pt1 | contig 20954 bp, 21 predicted proteins | sample Cyp1metagenome_FD_92528 | JGI IMG/M metagenome (GOLD analysis project Ga0126342, IMG submission 92528) | Coral microbial communities from Lord Howe Island, Old Settlement Bay, Australia - Cyphastrea 1 metagenome | ecosystem: Host-associated > Invertebrates > Cnidaria > Coral ...
CACCTTTCGGTCAATCAGTGGCTTCGCTCTGCCATCCCTGATTCACAACAACCAACTTCTCCTATAGGTTTCCTATTTTTGAAACTTCCGCCACCGCCTTGTGCGGTACTACTGGTATAAGCATGGTATTTTGTTATTTAAGTTATTTATCTTATAATATGTTATAACACCTGTCATAATATGTTATATCCCAAACATCAAAGAATGTGTTTATAAAATGGCATGAGATAAGATGCTTGAGATATCTCGGGATCATCAATGGCCATTTTTTCAGGCCCATGTTTCAAGATGTTCAAGCCCAAAGTTCAAGGAATATCCCCACAATATCCACAAGTCATATGGCCTGAATTATATGGTACTAACTTGTACCTCCATTAAAATGGATCCTGAAGATCTCCCATGAAAAATCCGCGATTGAAACATGTGCCGTGCTACTTTTCGTGGAATCTTGGGATCCGGATGGAGTTTATTCAGCATGGCGGAGCCGCGTTCTGAAATGGCAAAAGCAATGTTTAGTGGAAATGCCCATGGAATACAGTGGTTTTATATGGTTTTATGAAAAAAATAACTGGTTGGTGGTGCAATGTGCCCATCTTGAAAAATGATGGAGTTCGTCAATGGGAAGGATGACATCCCATATATGAAATGGAAAATAAAATTCATGTTTGAAACCACCAACCAGTGATGGTCCCGTGATCCAACATGAGCTAAGTAGCTGATGACGTCGGGCTGCAGGGCCCCACCAAGGCCGTCAGTGCCCAGAGACTGAAGCATCGCCAGGGCTGCCGACCACTGGAGAGCCTTCGCACAGGCACCTGAGATCCCGCTCCAACAGACTACCCTCTGGTAAACTAACATAGCCATTGAAAATGGCAATTTATAGTGGATTTTCCCAGTAAAAATGGTGATTTTCCATAGTTTTTCGTATGTTTACCAGAGGGTATGATCCTGGCTGAGGCTGGCTTATGCTGGCTTACGCCTGAGGATGAGCAATGTCGGTCTTGGCATCTTCCAGGACGCCAAGGCGCCCATGACAGTGTTGTAGGACTTGATGGGAACCTGCACAGGGCATGACCTTCAGTTTCTTGGATTTGCTGAATCCGGAAGATCCGGAAGCGCCAACCAAATAAGCCACCATGTTCATCCGTATCCCATATTCATCCATATTCTTTTTTTCGATTCCGCATTTCTGGTGGATTTCTGACTGGGAAAATGAGGAAATAAGGTTGGTTGATGCCTGAGGCCTACTACCTCTGTATTTACGTCACGGGACATCTATGCATTGCTCATTCTGGTCTTGATGCACTGCTGAGGGCCACTCGGCCGAAGAAAATGCCACCAAAGAAATCGCCAAAATTGACCTATCTTCATCTATCTTCCACGGCTGACACAGAATTGACCTCCATGTTTCTTGAATTCCAACTCTTGGTGGTCAAAAATTGTCGTTCGACCTATTTTTGTTCTCATTTCATGGTTTATTTTAGTACTTCCATCACGTAAACTTCCATGAGGCATCCTCTGTCAATGGTAGTGATAAACCAATAGCACATAATCTAATATGTGCTATGAGCGGCTAGGGTCAAACCAAGGTATAGACACCATGCCTTCCACAGAAATCATGCCGTCGGATCAAGCCAACAAATGGGGGTCATCGATGTTCCCATCATATTCCCAGGCAATAATGTCCTTTTGGTAAAAATAGAGGGGCCGATTTGGTATACCATCTATCATCATTTACCTGTTGTTAAAGGGGTAAACAAACCCCTCTATTAATCAACCAACACATGGGAAAAGGACATCTAAATTCCCAGGCATATAGTCCCATTAAAATCCACATGTTGCTGGTAAACCATGGTAAACCTCTATTAAACCTTAAACCCCATGGCCCATTGGTAATTCAGAAACGACGAACTAGATGGAAATCATTTGTCGATGGATATCTATTGAATTCTGTTGATCATGGTAGTGATAAACCATATATACTATATTACAGTCAGAGCCATTGCCGTTTACCAGTTATAAGTCAGTTCTATTGTAACCCCATTTATGGAATGGCAACCCCATTTACAATTTACAACCACATTGATAACCAATGATAAACCATAGATAACCCCACTTATAATTAACCACTCTTATAACAATTTATAGTGGCTTTAACCATAGGATATAGTATGCCCAACCGCTTGCTCCACCCCTTCGTTGCTGACACCGCAACTGTTCCACCGTGCTGGTCGTGCTCCTCCAGTAGCGCCAAGGCCTCCTGCCATTGCTGGCGTCGTTTCAGCGCGCCCAGCGCGCTCAAAGCCGTCGCTCCTTGGGAACCAGCGAAAATGGTGATTCAATCATTCAATCTGCCCAACATTGAGACAATCTGCCCAAAAATTGAGAAAACTTGGATTCAAAAACAATTATGCCGAAATTCGATGAAATTCGGACATGTTGGAACGTTGTATTTCAAGGCTTGTTATGATTTGTTCATGATTTTCCCGGGACAGTTGGCAGGAAAAAGCCCTCGCTTGCAAATAAACAAAACGCTGAGATGAGGATCGGGAATACGAATCCCGCCAACTCAGCTGGCTGGTGTCAGCGGAAAAAAACTCGATTAACTCGGAAAATCTGAGATGCACGCAAACTAAAGGGATTAAACAACAACAAACAAACAAAAGGTCTATGTTGTTTAATCATCATAAAGTCTATGAAAACTGTGTCTCCCAGCCGGCCATCTTTGATGGCTGGTAATTTCATTGGCCCTGCAACACTGAAATATACTGTGGTGATGCCGCTTTCTTGGTTGATGATTTAGTCTTCGGGTGGGCTGCAAGTTCTTCGGTACATGGGTATTGGTTTAAGTTTAAGACATTTTAAGACATGTAATGTAGTTTGCCCTTTATCACATGTACAGTAAAAATTACTCCGGGGATGCGATATCGCATTGCATTCTATCCAACAACCTAAAATAGGCACACGCAAACTAAAGGTCGATGAATATTCAACATCAAAAGTCCGTGTTGGGTACCATCTGGTTATGACTAACATAGCCATGGAAAATCACCATTTTTAATAGGTAAACCTCTATTTCTATGGGCCATCTATACCATGGCTATGTAACAAATAACTGGAGGCTATACCAACATACCACCAACCATTCAGCCGACTCAGTGCCATTTCGGCTCCAAGGATCTAATTCTAACGTCGCCCGATGTCGCCATGGCATAGCCGTAGCAAGGGCGTCCGCGGTGGCGCGGGGAGTCGTCAAAAATGGCTGTTGGGATGCAGCAATTTGGGTCCCAGTCCATCCTCAAGTCATGGTCCCATGGAACTCTTGGTTCAGTCAAACATTCCACCTGAAGCCTGGGGGCTATGTCTACATCCCAGCGAACTCATCTTTTGACGCTCGCGGAAAGCGCCCGTACCACGGTGTTGAACTGGACGTATCAGTCCTACCCTAAACCCTTTGAAACTTTGAAGGTTTTCAAAACCCAACATCGGCAACACACAGAAAATTCACTGGTGGCTTCGCCCCATCCAAATACCAGTCCGTGGGACTTGTACTAATCACCCCCAAGTAGAGTATAGAGATCGCAAAGGAAGATCATGAAACATGAAACCACCAAAAAAAAACCGTTTGGAAGTGCCAACCGCACTGACAAACCATCATATGAATATGGGTCTCCAACACCGACTATACACCCCCATCCCCGGAATTGCAATGTTTTCTGATGCGGTTTTCTAACCTTCGCCAGCATTCGCCAGCATCGCAGCAGTGACCGAATGCAACGAACCGCAGAACTGTGGCATTTCAGGGCGCTGCTGACTGTCGCAGGCAAGAATGGCATTGCCTCGCCGTGCAAATTGCCACTGAAAAACGGGAAGAACTGAGCGACTGGACATCCGTAAACACATGGTTCAACCATGTTCAAAAACGTCGGTGAGTTGCCCAAAGGGAATTGAAGCTGCAAAGTCATGGTACCCTCTGGTAAACATACAAAAAACTATGGAAAATCACCATTTATAGTGGATTTTCCCATTAAACATGGTGCTGTTCCATAGTTATGTTAGTTTACCAGATGGTATATCACATGTCTTTCCAGTAATCATCGAACAAAAATAAATTCCTGGAAGGTTCCAAGCCGGAAAACCATAGCCGAGGTGCTGAGGGCAATGACCTCGGGTAACATCAACTGTGGGGGTTCCTTGGGATCCTGAAATTTCTGATTACCAGTTAGATGTGCAATCCTCATGGGTCCCCTGAATGATGCTCCAAGTGCTGGCTGGAAAATAGGTCAAAATGTGGGATCCCACTTTTTGCCTCCAGTGTCGTGGGAAAATCATGTAAAATCCCGATATAAATGGAGATTTTTCATGAGAAACAAATCTATGAATGGTGGATTTTCCATTCCCACGATTCACTACCGGAGGCTTATATTTCTGAGACATGCCAAGAATCATAGCCCATGACTTTTGGGTTTGTTGTGTCCCAAGCTTTCACCCATATTGAGGAAGTGGCTTCAACATCAACATGGGGGTGTCTCAAAATTTGGAACGAACTTTTATCCCATGGCCCATCACCTGAAATCGTTTCCCCAGTGTGTAATCAAAGAATGACCTACATATAGTGGCCATATGTGGCCATGAGGCAATCGTTTCCATCTTCTAGGGGTGTCAGTGACGTTGGCTTTATATCAAGTAAAGCCAATCCCAATTACATCCAAATCACATCCCATTGTTGCTGGCTATCTTGCTATAGTTATATTTCCAATTTTCCACATATCATGCTTAACATGGAGAAATGGAGAAACATACCATAGCATACCCTCTGGTAATTTAACATAGCCATAGAAAATCACCATGTTTAATGGGAAAATCCACTATTAATGGCAATTTTCACTAGCTACGTTAAATTACCATAGCATACCCCAAGACCCGAGAGCACGACTCTCCCAGCGACACTTGCGTTGCCGTGTGAGACCTCCAACTCTTCCAGCAATCGTAGCACCTTAGCTCCCAACCATCGGTCTGAACTGTGATATCATTTACCCTCTGGTGAACTAACATAGCAATGGAAAATGGCCATTTATAGTGGATTTTCCCATGAAAAATTGTGATTTTCCATAGTTATGTTAGTTTACCAGAGGGTAACCGATTGACAACGGATTAATGGATTGATAGTCGATAAGGAGAAACTACAGGGTTTATACATATCTATAGCTTGCCATGGTTTTGAATGATTTTGGAAAAGGCAGGCTTACCCTTCTCCTTAGCAAAAAGGGTGGTCAAAGGACATAAATGGTGCGGCCCCCCAGTTATAAGTTGGTGTATACATCCTATTAACTATAGCATACTAGAGCAGGCTAGCCATCTATATCTCCCACAAACCCTAGTTGACCCATCTATAAACCAACTGACTTAGCAAACTCTGGGGCCCTCAGGTCCTCCAAAGGTGAAGCCCAAAGTTTGGGGCCGAGCCCACGGAAATATCGAATTTATAGGGACCTTTTGGCTGAAACCGCCATTCCCATCTAATCTTCCTAGGATTCTTATGGGAGTAGTATGGCAGTAAGGGGCTTCTTGGGGTCCCATCAGCTAGAGGCGCTAGACATCCTTTCGTCTTTGTGATCTCAACCTATCCCAAAAACCGCTTTTGGGGGCCACAGAATTGGATTTGTTTGAACAATGAACCCATGACAGGCCTGACAAAATATTATATATATATGGGTCGGGAATTGTGTTGGGAATCTTTATTTTTCTCCGTTTTTTTTTGTTGATCCGTTTTTTCTGCACGTTTCCCTTGCTATGTGCAGCATTTTGGAGCTGAAAGCTGCCATTTCAACTGTCTTTGCAACATTTTGGAATTGGAACCTCTCATTTTCCATAGGATTTGCAACATTTTGGTGGAATTTGTAGCATTTGATTTTGGAGCTGAAAGATGCTGTTTCAACGGTATTTGCAGCATTTTTGAGTTCGAACTGTCCATGTAACATGCTAGTTTGCACACTAGGGTTCATTTAGGCTTAGTTTTAGGGTTAGTTTAGGGGTTTTGTTTGGTTTTAATTTTTTTAAGGGTTGGTTTTGGAGTTAGGGTGTATTTGGGTTCGTTTAAAGGGTTAGTTACGGATCTTTTTTAGGGTTTGTTTTAGGATTTATTTAGGCTTGGTTTAAGATCTATTTATGGTTGGTTTAGGACCTATGTAGGGTTGGTTTAAAGTTTGTTAAGGGTTGGTTTAGGATCTATTTAGGCCTGGTTAAAAATATATTTAGGGTTCGTTTACGTATATTTAGGCTTGGGTGAGCATCTATTTGGGCTCGTTTAGGGTGTGTTTAGGGTTTATCCAGGCTTGGTTTAGGATCTATCTAGAGTTGGTGTGGGACCTATTCAGGATTGGTTTACGGTGTGTTTAGCGTTGGTTTAAAATTTATTTAGGTCTGGTTTAATAAGATCTATTTAGGGTTGGTGTAAGGTTTACGGAGGATTAGTTTCAAATTTATTTAGGGAGTGTTTAGGGTTTATTTACAGAGTTGCTTTAGTGTTTTTTGGGTTGGTTTGGGGTTTATTTGTGGTTGATTTAAGGATTATTTATATGATGTTTCTTCAGGACTATCTGCAGTATGAGAAACAAAAAAAGAGAGGGAAAAGCAGAGAAGCAAAAAGGCAGGTAAGCAGAGAAGCAGAGAAGCTGGAAAAGCAGAAAAGCAGGGAAAAGCAGAAAGCAGAGAAGCAGTGAACACAGTGGAGAAGCAGAGAAGCGAAGAAGCAAAGAAGCAGAAAAGTGGAGAAGCAAAGAAGCTGAGAACTATAAAAGCAAGAAGCAGGGAAACAGAAATCCAAAAAAACATGCACAAAACGGGAAAACATAATTACCCAAAAAAATAGCCCACCATATTAATTATATATATTGACACCGGCATCGCAGGGTAAGACAATGGTCAAACCAGTAGGCGATTATCTATTGGCGTGAAGTTGTCTTTACAAACTATCACATGCACCTAAACCTTCAAACAAACAAGGAAACGTGGCACCCTTCGTTAAGATTCGGCCTAAAGGCAAATTACCATCAATTGGATCGTCCTTATTATATAACTGTTCAATCTTATTTCAGAGCCCAATGTGGCCGCTAGTGCCAAACCTATTCCGCAAAAATGTTGAACAATCAAGAAAAACAAAGACATTGTTAAAATGAAGCCAGGTTAACTTTGGATACCCCAATGTGCTTGAAACCACCGGCCACCCACCCAAATTTTCTGTCAGTCACTTGCTGCCATTGTTTTCCTTTCTGACAAGCAGTGATGATCGCCTCATGTCATTTTCTCAGGTCCACTGGCGGTCCAGGATCGAAGGCAGGGCGAAAGGAAGGACATTTGGCTATAGCTTCAATGGTCTCATAGAAGAGTTTTAGTCTAGTTTATCACACACACATATATATATATGTATATATATATAGATATATATAATATATATATATATATAAGTGTGTATATATATATGTGTGTGTGTGCGTGTATTATAGCCTCTGGATCCCGCTGGAAAATTCCGGTCATTTCACTGCTATGAATTGTGAACTGGACTTTCGATGGCCCATTGTTCGTTCGATAATTACCATCCCACAGCCGACCTTCAATTCACTCGGCCAGAAAAATGCGATCAAATACTGCTATCGCATTCTACATCTGTGGGAACGACTGTAGATTTACCAGCCATGAAAACCAGTGATTTTTAGTATAGCAAAGTCTACTATAAATACCTATGATGCGAAGAATTCTCTTGAGCATTATTTTAAACATCACTGGTCTAGATCAATCTACCTTTGTAGTACCCCATGCATCGGCGTCGATCATTACCCTCCGGTGCCATCAAACGTAGCCACGGAACATCCCTGAACTAAATGGAAGTTTTAATGGGAAAATCATCGAACTAAATGGTTGGTTTTCCATTGCCATGTTTGATGTCCAGAGGGTACCAACGAACAACCCAAGCGGGTCATCAATGAAATAGTTGCTATAGTTTTGAAGCTGAATTATTGTTTTACACAAATAGTTGTCCATCATGGATTGAAAACTTCGAAAACTATATGATTCCAAATCTGACCTTTGATAATCCAACATAACCAGGAACAATTGGCCCATTCAATTCAATCATGTCCTATTCAAAATGGTGATATCCCCTCAATACCCCATGAAATCAGCATGAAAATTAGGCAATCCCCAAATGACTCGAGGGTGTTACTATATGTTACTATAACCATTAAATCACCATTTTTCAATTACCAAATGGTACAAGTACAGTACCCTCTGTTGAACTAGCATAACCATGGAAAATCACCATTTTATAGCTGGGTAAATCAACTAATTACTTCTATGGCCATGTTCAATAGCTATGTTAAATTACCAGAGGGTAACTATCATGGGATCAACCCCATCCTGCAAGTTTCGCCCAGTGACGTTGTAGCTGATGACATCCGCCTGAACTTCCCCCTGGAGCTCAGCGAAGAGCGCCAGCGCACTTCGCCAGGCAAGACCTCAAACGAGAAGCCGCGGTGGGAGGAGTCAAAACATACGAAAAAAAAACTGGGAAGTTGTGAAATAACATGAGATAACTATGATGTTTATGGATATAATGGAATGAAAAAGGGAGAACAATGGATAATTATAGGGTACAGTACTAGTCTGCAGAATTGTGATTCAATGGATTGGTTTTCTTGCGAAATCTCAAGCAGAAACCATGCTTTTCACTATATCTGTAAAGGTTGCCCCTCCGGTTGATGGGAAAACGAATATTTTATGTACACTATCAACAAAATAGACTATCTGGTTGGTGGTTTCAACCATCTTGAAAAATATTAGTCAATGGGAAGGATTATTATATATATTATGGAAAGTCATAAAATTGATGTTCCAAACCACCAACCAGCTGGTGTCTCCCAAGATAGCTAGCTAAGTTGGCTTATAAGTGGCTGATTTCAATGGTTTATGGTAGATTAACTATAGTTAATGGGGATTATAACGGTTTGTAAACCAACTTATAACGGGGGGGGGCCATCCTGTATGATAGGCTATTGATTGATAGTCTTAGGCATCGCCGGCATCGCATGTGCTTTCGTTTCTGGGAGTTGGACGCAATGATTCTCTGAGTCCATCCAGAGTTGCGACTCGGGGTTTTCCATGGTCAAACTATTCATATTCAAAGATATTCAGCAATGTAATGAATATGAATATGATATCTTCAGTAGAATGAATATCTTCGAATATGAGTTTAAATGGGTTAAACATGTGGTTAAACCCTGAACGAATCTTTTCAGTATCTACAATGTTTTCTACAATGATTCATATGGAAGTTTCATGAAGTTTCCTGAAATGCGAGGTACCCCATTTCATCATCCATTTGAATGGGATTTTCCACTCTAAACCAGCGAATAAATGGGGGATCCCCCATGACTATCATAGTCTATGGAAGCCCGCGACCAGCCAGGATAACTGGCCATCCAAGATACCCTTCTCACAGGCGCTGATTGCTGCGTTGTATGTGACCAAATTCCTCAGGGACGAGCAGTGCCCTCGGTGTGGCCAAGGTTCTGTGGGCATGTGGAAACACCAGGACTAAACAATTCCAGCGAATCTCTGGGTTAGTGCGAAAAAACAGAATGGAACCAAAGCATCTGAACAGCAGATTAGGCAGTTGAGACTTAGGGCCTTAGGGACTACAAATCAAAAAGGGAATCAGAAAATGTGTGCAAAGTCATCTATCAAGCACGCAGGGATGTTCTGGTTGGATCTTGCTCATGATCGGGAATTTCTTTTTCGGCTATGCAAGGGATCACACACACACACACCCTTGGCAAACCACATTGCCTGACTTGGGTAGGTCCGTTGCATCCCTAGTGGGCGGAGTGGCGCTGGGGTTGGGTTGGGTCTGCTGGGGTGAGGTGACAGGTTCAATTTAATGATCATGGTGATCAAAAGGATGGTGAAAAAGATAGTGAGTGTAAAATGGATGATCATTTAGATGATTCTCATGATGATGAGCGTGATGATGATGAGGACGATGATGACGACAAGAACACGCTTAAACATGAAGGACACAAGCGAGCAAAATGGCAGGACACCACACTGTCTACGCCCTCCTGTGTTTTTGTTCCTTCCCAATTCCATCGTTCTATCCTCGCGCCGAACCCAAGCGTCGTGCAGTCCGCAGCGCTCCGCAGAAGAGTGATGGCAGCGAGCCACTGGCTGCCCTTTTCGCAAGCAGAGATGCAAGCGCCAAAAAGGATCGAGTCCGCCTGAGCAAAGCGGGTAGCTGTTGTAGCTGTTGGTGGTAGCCAGAAGAGGATGAGCCTAAAGCAGCCATAATACCCATAAAGGATGTTAGTGTTAATACCCAATGAGTACTCCTTTTATAGTGTGATATAGTGTGATTCAACTTGCCAACCTAGGGCACCAACTGTGATGATTTTGCCCGAACAAATGTCAGGCGGGTGGATACTTTGGTGATCTCTCAGCCTTTCAAATCCTGCCCAACGAATCCCCAAAGTGACGGAGTGCTACCAGCAAAAACAGGTAGGTCCTTCGAAAATCACTGGACTGATTCAAGAAAATCATTTACAGGAATCCAATGAAATATGGGGGTTATGTAAATTGTTTTGTGAAATCCATTCTGGGAATGAAGGAATTCTAGGGTTGCTGGGTGGAAGATCATCCCACGGATGGCTCATAAACACTAACCAGTTGCTACCCTCTGTAGTAATTTACGATACCTACAGAACATCGCCATGGTTTGAAAAAAAATCTGTAATTCTACACTGGTTGGTGGTTGAGCCCTACCCCTCTCAAAAATGATGGAGTTCGTCAGTTGGGATGATGACATTCCCAAACTGAATGGAAAGTCATAAAATTCCATGGTTCCAAACCACCAACCAGTATAAAAGGACAATTTTCCATAGCAAAGTTTTAAACACCCTCAGTTAGTTCAACCAAGCTGACGGACAGCCAATATCAACCCTAAGTCCATGAAATTAACATAGACTTCAACTCCAACTAACTTCAAACATGGTGAAATCAGTGAAATCCCCAGGTTTTTCCCGTTTTTTTTTCTGGTGAAATCCCCATTTTTCGTGGTGAAACTGTCCATTTCGTTTCGGAAAAAGCGAGGCGCCTCCAGCTGCGCTGCGCTGAGCTCCGAGAAGAGCTGCAGCGCCAGCTCCCAGCGACCGCACTTTTCGCAGGCGCTGCTGGTGGCACCTGAGGACACCGCGTTGGTGCTGGATATGGCTGGAACTGGTTGGTTCAATGGATTGGGATTGGTTTAAGGGAAAATCTTAACCGGAAACCATGGTTTTCCCATCATCATATAGGGCTAAGTCATTGGATTGGTTTGTTGGGGAAAATCTTAACCGGAAAGCATGGTTTTTACCATTTATGGGGGTTTCCGGTTAAAATTGTCCCTTAAACCAATCCATTGACTGGTGGTTTTAACCATCTTGAAAAATATGAAAGTCAATGGAAAGGATGACATCCCATATATTAATGAAACCACCAACCAGAATATTGATGAATAATTAATAATTAATGGGATATTATGAATGGATAAGTAGACATGTTTCGTTTGGAATAGGCTATTAATGAATATTAATCAATATTAATGGAACATTGGCTGGATATGACTGGACTATTATGGAGATCCCATCAAAGATGGCACACCAAAACAGGGTCGACGATGGCAAACGTTGTTTTTTTGGATTATTCATATGTTGTTTGATGTTAATGAGTATCGATGGATAACTGGTGGGATATGGATATGAATGGATATTGGTGAATGTTAATATATATATATTGGGATTCTTTTATCACTCATGGAATATTAATGAATAATTGGTGAGATATGAATGGATAATTAATGGATTGGTCATGGATATGAATGAATATTAATAGTATACTGGAGATCCATGAATATTAATGGATATAATTAATGGGATATGAACGGATATTGATGAATATTACATATTGGTATATTTATGATACAAATGGAATGTAAATGAATAGTTTTAGTGGAATATGAATGGATAATTGAAGTAATGGATAAGTCATGGATATCAATCGATATTGATGGAATTTGAATGGGATATCAATGGATTTTCATGGGTATTCATGGATATGGGCGAATATTATTCAATGGATTGGTTTAAGGGAAAATTCATGAAAATTTACAGGAAACCCCCATATCTAATGGTAAAAACCATGGTTTCCTGCAGATTTTCCCTTAAACCAATCCATTGAATTATCTAATTAGATATTGTAAGGACTATATGAATATTCATGGACTATATTCCACGATGTGAAAAAACAAGATGTGGATTTAACTAAGTAAAATTATCAGACCTTTCTGGAATGATACTACGGAATGGCCTCACCAGATAGCAATTGTTGGATTGTAACTCGGCCAACTATGGCTTATTACCCGCAGTAATATGATATGATATACCATCTGGTTATGACTAACATAGCCATGGAAAATCACCATTTCTAATAGGTAAACCATCTATAAATGGGCCATCTATACCATGGCTATGTTAAATAACCAGATGGTAGCAGAATATGATATTGATATTGTACGGGGTGTTGTCCAAAAATGTGGGACATAAAGACCAACCAAAAAACATGGGGATAGGATGGACATATCATATGGCATACCCAACAGAATGAGATGGGTGTGTCTGGGCATTTTAGGAGAACTTCGCCAAAAGCCAACAGTTTAGAACATAGTTTTCACATGCTTCAATATGACAATGGCCATAGATTAACCGTGTATCTATTCTCGGACACAGCCATGTAATCTCCCCTTCTTTGGTGGTGACCTATCTTCCCCTTTTCTGTGTTATGATGGGATTGGAGTTGTCATGGGATACAAACTCAGTCATAACCATTTTACTGTGAATAACAATCCTAACCACCATTCTGGCAATCAAACGCGACACTTCTAAACTATATCCTGTAACAAGAATGTTTTCCAGCCAACAATTTTGGAGTACCGGAAGGCATATCAGCAAAAAACAAAAAATACATATATAATTATATATATATACAGTCATTGGTTTCAACTATCACATTTCAGTGGAATAGTGACTTTGGCTGCACGGTGAACTCAAAGTTTACTTTAGCATCCAGTTGCCTCCAAATTTCCAAAGTGGTTCCTCCCTGGTAGAAACGGATGTTGCGGCTACAAGTTAATCATCGGCACTATCCACTGATGCAACATCCGAGGTCATTTGACCTTTTCTATAGGCATTTTTAGGCCCCTGGGCCTGACATTGGGGCTGGAAAGGGGGCCTACATTGACCTACATCCAAGGCAGTATCAACCTGACAGCTACTGCCGGTTATAACTTAACAATAAACATATTTAAATATATGTTGTGTGTTCATATTTGCTGATTTAAATTCAGGACCCACGTTTCATCATGCTTCCATACTTGGAAATACTCCGCAAGGTTGCTACCAACACCGGGAAAGGGCCAGAGGAGGCATTTGTGCAAAAGTGGCTATCGTTTAATTGCCGAATTATACTTGGTTGGGGCACAGCTGTTCCATGTAGGTCATATTCCGGTGATTTCCCACTAATGTGAGTAAAGCAATAATAAACCACCCATATGTTGATGGTTTATACCACCTTGTGGTAAATTTGGGTGGTGGACTGTTGCTCTACTCACATTTTCACTGAGCAACTGACCCCTCAAGTAGAACTCAACAGAAATCTCCATGGCGCTATAAGAGATCACATCTGCAACTACACGACGTATCGGAAAGGAGGCCCAGAGCGACAAGGCATGTTGCCACCTCAACTGATCTGACCCACAGGGGGGGGTGTCCAAAGACGGGATGTGTCCAAGAAAATAAGGACATGCATTGGTGAATATATGGTTGATATATGGTTGATATATGGTTGGGATATCATTGGGATATGTATGACTGGATTTGGATGGTAACGGGTTCATGTCCCACTTGAAGGATTTATCGGATGATGATGGGATTGATGGGGAGTTACCCAACAAAGGTCGAGATTTGTAACCAAAGGGGTATACAAAGCCAGCTATAATTATGGACATAGCATGGGCATATTGCAAGGAAATTTACCATGGCTGATCCGATGTGATGTAACATTTGCACATCTGGGAAAATTGGGCACGTAGTGCAAGTTGCAAATAAGTTTCTAAAAAAACACCATTCGCCCCTAAAGCCAGAGAATCCCCATTGATTAAAAGTAAGAGACATGAGCATTGTTTTCAATATCCCCGAGCCCTCAATTAAATAAAACAAATTGCAAATACAGGATGGGGCCCCCAAGATAGCTAAGTTGGTTTATAAGTGGTTTAACAATGGTTTATGGTAGATATAACTATAGTTAATCAAAATTATATAATGGTTTACCATCCTGTAGTGTATGTTTTTTTCTTTGCCCTAGGTTGAACGGGCGTTGAAACCAACCAGATTCCACCGAGTTTCCATGGGATCGGTGGATCTTCCCATACCAAGGTCGGTCCTTAAGATGTCCAAGGCACAACGAGGCTTTTTCGCAAGTGCTGATGGCAGAGTTGCAAATGACCACCTCATTTGCGCATGGAAAGTAACGGGGTAGGCTGGGCATGAAACACAACTTTTAGTGCCATAAGCTGCTACGCATGAATCAACAAGAAACAATGTTTGTAAAAATATGTAAACACACCAGCATGAAATAGCATGAACCAACTCATGCCATGTCTGTTCGATTGGGGCCCATGGGGATCATTCTCCCACAGCCATCTGGACGGTTCAAGGTTGGTTTCAGTGGAGGGTCCTGCGTGCAAGACAACTTGATCAACAGAAATTGGGATTCAGTGCCCTGACGAGGCATGATGAATCAGGGCTATAACCTTCTGGCTCATCAGCACCAATGGTCATATCCAGGGATCATCAGGCATCAAGTGGTGCGAAAAAACACTGGCTGCTCGATTCAAACCCTCATACAAATCTTGGGACTTGGGACCCTCCAAGGCTGGAAATTGGAAATAGAACATGGATGAACATGGTCTGGGAACCGAAACCGAAAGCTGAACAAGGGCCAACCCGGCCAACCCGGCCACGAACACATCTGAGTTTCGGAACTCCAAGGTAACACCGGGTGTGGTTCACCAAGCCATCAAGGCACATTGCTCTGAAACCGCAAGCCGTCCAGCTGCTCCAATAGAAACCTGAAAAACACAACCCTTCCCCCGTAGGATATGTCTCCAAAGATCGGTACAGTATGGCTCAAAACTTTCCCAACTGACCAAAACGTCATTGTTGGAAACAACGAAGCAACTAATCATCCATCTTTGGGTGTAATGAGTAAAACCAAATACAGTACCAATCCGCAGATCTCATTATTTTTGAAAGAATGCAACGCCCACAACATGGTGTGAAGCGTTTCCAGAATGGTACTTCAATGATATTTCCCCATGTTTTTTAAGACATCTCCCATTTGTTTGTTCCCATAATGGGCTGGGGGTTGCTGTAAAATCACTCACTGATCCGCTGATTCTCCGAGTTACAAACTCTCCTGCCACCTTCCCGCGGCTTCACACGCACTCATCATGCTCCCATAGGACACCTGAGGTCGATGGGCAAACACCCCTGAAATGGTTGAAACTATGTGAATTTTCCCAACATTTCCCTACTAAACCATGGTGTTTTAAGGTGTGTTTACTATTGGGGGGATGGGATGACTATTCTGGCCGGATTAGAATCATTCACCCCAGGGCCCCATCATCACAGTTCGCTGAAAGCCCGTTCAACCTACCAGGACCTTCCAACGTCTCGAGGTGAGTATCTGCTTGGTGGTGCAATGTGCCCATCTTGAAAAATGATGGAGTTCGTCAATGGGAGGGATGACATCCCAATATATTATGGAAAGTCATAAAACATGTTCCAAACCACCCATCAGTGTATTGTACTGAACACCATCCGGCTGACTCCTTGTTTTCAGAGTTAACCCTGGTTGTGAGTCCACAACTGTTTCCAACATGATCACCCAACAACAGTCGCCCCTTACAATCCTTACATGTTTTCTGTTTCCAAACTACCAATCCATTTCGGAACGCCAAAGTTGAAACCAATCCCAGAAAAAATTGTTCAACGAGGATCATGGGAGACTAAAACGTATGAAACCACCATCAAACCAAGTAGATTGACTACATATGATTATATGGTTGTAGTGATGTTCATGAAAAAAAAAGTCACATGATCCACATAGTATTCCAGATATTTGGCATTTTTTGATGTTTTATATAGATGTGCATGTTGTAGTTTCCCTCATGTTTTGTATGAAGCTTTCCTGCTGGGTACCCAGCCAACGACTCCCCAATGGCCCAGGGCTTCGAGGCGCCACATCCGACTCCCTCGTCTCGAAGATGGTGAAGCAAAGGGCCCAGTGCTGAGACTTCTCACAGGCACCTGGGCGGCCCATGGCGAAAGATCAACAAACAGCAAGGGATTTTGAATGATTCATGGCGATTTCACCAACTAAAAATATGGGAAACAATGGTAAACATATATGAAATGATTTGTTCTAAACGTGGCTGGCTGGAAAATTCACCCCGGTGGTACTTCGATGATTTCCTATTTGAACGCCCAAAGAAGGCAGAGTGGCCGAATGGCTGCACCAAAAAAACACCTTGCCGCGCCAGCAACCCATCGAAACTTCAAACCACTTGCCTTTAACCCATACAACTTCATTTACCATCTGGTTATTTAACATAGCCATGGAAAGTGGTCCATTTCTGGATGATTTTCCCATTAAAACCTCCATTTATAAGGGATTTTCCATGGCTATGTTAAATAACCAGATGGTAGTCTCAAAAAAAACGGCTTCCGAATGCACAGCACAGTGGGCTCATGACCGTATTGCAGGAAACGACATCTGCAGCCGCCCGCTGGACATCTTGTTGCGCTAAGAGATGAAAGGCTCTGTGCCATTCGCTTTCCCGTTCCTTAGGGAAGCCGTGGCAGGTAGATTGGACCATTTTACCTAGGGGGACCATCCAAAAAACTAAGATATATACATGTCAGATAACCAACAGAATTCCCTGCAAAGTTGGTTTGTGTGGATTTTGAAGATATTCAACCTATCCACCCCTTCGCGGTACCAGTTCTATGCTTTCGCAGACTCGGTTTACACTTGATGATTGTTTTGGGGACCCAGCAGATTTGAATGTTTTTGTTTGTCTTTTTGTTTAAAGGATACCAAAACTAGAGGATCCTCTGCCGTTTCTGAGTCTAGTTTCAAACCCAGACCAAGGATCCAGTTCCTAGGTTCTAGTTTCTACCCACTTTAGTTACTCACTAAAACCCAAAGGTGTATGTACATCCCCAAATTTACCCCACCACTTTTTGGGCAGCCACCTACAATGACCAGTGACATAGGCACTCAGCATACTATTGCAGCTGTCAATGCCAGAACGCGCTTGGAAGGCCATGGCGTGCCTGAGGCATGGTCATGGCTGCCTCACATCTCTCATATTGCATGTCCAAAAAAAGTCAAAAAACACGGGAAAACACGACATGGGGAATAATTATATAATATATATATATATAGAATTCATTGAATGGATCCCACAATGCAATAATGGAGATACAGTGGGAATAGAATGGGGATACAAGCAGCACTAATAAGAAACGAGTTTGTCCAACAAAAAGGGGACACAGGATCCCCCAAAACCTGGTATAGAAAATACGCCCTTCCCCATTTGAATTGTCAAATGAGGGACCCCCTTTGGACATACGCAACACAACAACATATTTTGATAGGTTTGATGTCCGGAAAGTGTGAGGTAAATATTGTCCGTATACTTTCTATCACTATATTTTGTCATGTCCATCTTTGGGGAACCCTATATTGTCTTATTGCTGGGATCATTTGAATGAGTGAAAGCACTAACAAATCAGTAGATACGTAAAATGGAAAAACAAAGGCACAAACGATCGGGGACTTCCAGTGTTTTTCTTTGGCGCTTGCCATGTACATGCGGCTTCGTTGGGCATGTCAAGTCGGGAGCCATCCCAGGCCTTCTGCGGAATGGTTTGGTGGTTACGCGGAAGAGATGAATAACACCATTCCATTAATCATCCCATTAATCATTAATATTACTATTAATTAGTTACTACCAAACACTATTAGTCACTATTGGCTCACTATTACTCAACTTTGGCCACTATTAATCACTATTAGCTCACTAATAATCACTATTGGCTCACTATCAATCAACTTTGGCCACTATTAATCATTATTAATCACCATAATTCTTCGTAAATTCACCATTCGATCTGCCAGCTTTGGCCCAAGCAGCTGCCACGATGTCATTTTCCCCGTCACGGAGTTGTAGCTGATGCGATCAGCCTGGCACCCAAGGCAGATCTAGATGTACCATCTGGTTATTTAACATAGTCATGGAAAGATCCACCCATTTTATAGCTAGGAAAACCATCTATTTCTATAGGCCATGTTCCATGGCTATGTTAAATAACCAGAGGGTAAGAAAAATGTGGTTACAATAGTGAGGAAAATAGTGAAAACATTTGATGAATGTAGTGAATAATAGTCACTGATAGTGATTGATAGTTATTAACAGTGATTAATAGATTAAAAGTAGTATAACTGATTAATGGGATGATTGATGAAATGATGATCAATTAATCCCGTTCCCCTTATATTAAACATCCCTCAGAAACCCTGCTTTAGAAGGGAATTTACACATCGTGAGACCCATTTAGGGTGTGTTGAATATTAGGGGGATGGGATTAGCTACCAGTAAATCAACAAAAGGTTACCGAAGACAACTGCTGATTTGCGTGGGAAATGATCTGGATGTATACCCCATATGCTCCATGGTGCTGGAATATTTACCAACATTTGCCCTAGAAAATCATAGGAATTTAGCCAGCAAAACAACATCCGGATGTGGACAAAGCAATCAAACGTGGACAAAAACGAGAGACATAAAAAAACAATGTGGCACTTAAACATATATAGACCCTGAACATGAAACACATGCATATAGAGTGGGAAAACCCATATATATATATATATAGAGATAGACCCTTTCTATACATGACGTGACATCAACACGAAACATTTAACCCATCGATCGTAAATGAGTTTGGGTCAGTCGTGGTCCAAATGTGGGGGCTTAACAAACAGCTGTGATCCGGATTTCCATCGGCCATCTTTGATTTTTGTGGGGAAGTAACCAAGAGCTATGGGTTAAAATTGGCTTCCCGTAAATTGGATGAATGCCTAGCAGAAATGATCTGAAATGATCAGATAACTTTTTTTGATGCTTAAAAAATCTTGACCCGCACCGAATTTTATTGGTGACATCCTGTCTCGTGATGATATCATCATGTTGCTGTTTAAATCCAAGTTTTTGCTTGAAAAATACATGTCAATTCATCAGTTGATTATAGCATCCCGGAGTAAAAAGAGTTGGTCAAAGCTGCAAAAGTACTGGCAAATCACTTTTTCCATCTTTTTGGGCGTTACTTGGTGTTACTAGTCCTATAGGTGTTACAAATATAATGATATTTGGATCACACCAGGCTCTTCTATCTCTTTAATTCTTTTTAATAGGTGTTACCTGGTGTTACTATCATATCACCACCCTTTACAGGGCCGGGAGGGGTACCCCCTCCAGCAAGCAGGTTTAGTGATACTATTGTATACTATATCTACGCATAAATAAAATCCGAAAACACACAGTGCCTCTGTACCATGGACATCCATGGACCACGGTCCGCCTCGAATTTCTCCATCCGCAGCTCTTGAAAAACACTGATAGCAGCGTCCCAGCGGTTGCTGCTGGAGATGGCAGCGTTGAACAGGATGAGATCCTGAGAAAAATCAGACCGGGACTAAACCGGAATCCACTGGTAAATGTGAATTTATGATGGGTAAATGATGGATAAACAACAATAAACAACCCACTTTCATGTAATGAAACAAAAAGTGATGGATTTTTTCACGGATATTTGGTTTTTCATGGTTTTTCACTGCATATTAATGTAGTAAACCCGATGCCATAAACCACCCCCAAGTCATCACCATTTTTTCTGGGTGCTGTAAAAAAAACAAAATACCGGTAGTAGGTGATTAATGTTTTACATCACCGGGGGTCGTCTCAACGTGGGGGATGTTTGGCATGATACCGCCGTAAAACCATTTTTTTTGGTTTTGACAATAACCCATAGGATCCATGTACGGTGTGTATATGCCAACATTTGGGGTATATTGATGGTAAATGTTACCATATATAGCATACATGGATCCTATGGGTAATGAACTATTTTGGAGTTCCAAGTTCAATTTCCAAGCGACACTTCAACTCGGTATCCTCCAAATCAACATCAACCACTTTCCAAGTAACACATGTTTTGTCTTGACATGCGGGTGCCACAATATCACATGAAAATCATGTCAATCCTTTTCCCCCACTCATTTGCTGTGTTTTCACAATGGAGTTCGAAGTGGTGAAGAGTCCAATGGACTCCAACCAGTGGTGCGAAATTTGACGACCGGTTAAGCACTCTGACCTGCTTAAACCTCCACCGGTTTCACCAACAAAGGTTTCAATCGGCAAAAACTTCGTCATCCTGGGATGAAAATGACCAAGCCAGCTTAGATACACTATTTCAAGGACCTGAGTCTCATGAGTGTGTGACCAGTGTTTAAGATGATTCCCAGCCATAAACCCATTAGATGCTGCATTCGGCCGCTGGGATATGCAAAATGACTGGATGACTGGATACAGGCGGATAAAAATCTGTTAGAAAGCAATTTTCACACACTGTTGGATATTGACCAGTAAAGAGTGTAAATGATGGCATAGTCTTCGCCTGATTTCCTGAGTTGCCTGGCAGTATGATGTCAGCGGATACCGAGTCACGAGTGAAGAAACAACGCAC
>Ga0126342_10006339_pt1 | contig 20953 bp, 23 predicted proteins | sample Cyp1metagenome_FD_92528 | JGI IMG/M metagenome (GOLD analysis project Ga0126342, IMG submission 92528) | Coral microbial communities from Lord Howe Island, Old Settlement Bay, Australia - Cyphastrea 1 metagenome | ecosystem: Host-associated > Invertebrates > Cnidaria > Coral ...
TACATACATACCACCATCGTCCCTCCATCACTCTCATACTTCCTCTTCCCTTCTCGCTTTCTCTGCTCAGTCTAAGTCTAAAGAAGTTGGTAACATGTGGGGTTATCCGGTCCTTTAATTGTACTTAGTCAACTAGGGGGAGGTTTTTCAACCACTAGCTCCCTTGGTAAACGATTCTCCCCGCCCTGTTGCCTCGCCAAAGCTCGGGGAGGAGACCAAACTCACGTCGGAGCCGATGATGGGAACAGCCTTGACCTAGGCTCCACGGTTCAAGCGGAGGGATCCATGGCGTGGGGATCCGTTGATATGTTTGGAATATGGATTTCAAAGGTTTAGGGATATGTTTGATATGTTTGGAGATATGTTTGGGGATATTTGTTGTTAATGGATTCCAAATTTGGCAATTCTATGTCATTCTATGGTATGCACTGGGAATGTGAAGGTTGTAAAATGTATATTTGATGTATTTCAAGTGGTGCTTTTTACAAACAAACAATAGGGATTTAACTGGTAATGATGGCTTGTCAAGTGGGACATATGGGGATTAGGTATATGGGGATGGGAACTTGTGACCAAGCTCAGTGGTTGTGATCCATGTCCAAATCGGACATCACAACTCGAAATTGGACGGTGCGTTTAGTCTGGAAAAAAAATAACCCAACCCATGAGATATTCTCCAAGCCTGTTTACTGCGATGGGCGTCTCAGTTACTCATGTTGATAATTTATGCACATGTCAGCTGGCCCCATACCTTTGAGGCTGTGGGTGGCAATTCTATTCTTATAGGATCCAGCTATAGTTCTTACTTTCCAAAACCACGAGATTTTTCCCTGTAAAATCCTCAACTTTACCCTGCATCTGCTTCAAATCCCCTGGCATCCTCTAGGACATTTTGAACCGAGCCGCTGCGGTGGCAATGGGGCTGCCCATCGCTGACAGCTCGCGGATGTAGAGAAGACCCAGGTTGGAGATGGACACCGAGGCCTGCCATAGGAGATGTCTATTGTGGTTGAATTTGGGTGGGTCGTAATTGAATAAGATGCCAAAAAGTTGGAGAATTCTGGGGGTTCCCAATCAATTCTATCTTGTGCCTGGGATTGCTGGTAAACGAACCACCTGCAAGTTGGAAATTTGTGGGGATTCCCAATCAATCATCTTATAAACCTGGTAAAACTGGTTTGGGTTTATTTTTGTCTTGGAAGTGGCGCCTTCATCGGACCTTTTCCTTCAAACGTCAGGTGAAGTTCATCAGGTTCCAAACACTGCTGCGGCATGCCTCCCAAAACAGATAGGTCTTAGGCTGGCAAACGAACTTGGCAGGTAAAATAGTGTAAAATTGGTATGTTTCGAAATGGAGTACCCCCAATCCACTTGTTAATCATATAAATTTCCACATTAGAGTAGCCTATTTTCGGATTTCAGACCCAGGTGATTTCAGCCTAGTCAGTTGGTGGCAGTCTGAGAATCGTTCTTGAGGTTGGTGATAGGGAAGTAGGAACAACCCTGCCACATTGATGACATCAAACACCCTTATTGATTGGATTCGAGGACCTTGGGGCTCTGTGACAGCTGGGGCTGGCAACGACCTCTCTAAGGCTACATACGGTTGATTAATGTTGATGACCTGTGTCACAATCTTGGAAGGCACTCAAGAAGAAACCATGATAAACTATGTATCTCTAAACACATTCTAAGAATGCAGGAAGACTCCTTGCTATCGTTTTTTAAGGAACCCGCAGGTGGATGGGGTGGATGGGGTGCTCATCTTCTCGATCGTCGACCTTGGAGCCGTGGGCTCAGAAATCACAACTGCGAGGTGTGGATTTCAATAAGGAATGCACTTGGCGGCAGAAATCAAAAATAATTCAAAAACAGGATCAAGAATTGGTAGTCCAGGGACTCCCTACATTCCGGAATGATAAGAAACTAGAATCAAACTTGACCATGTTGACCCTGTTGAAGTACTCAGCAATTCGTTTTTGTTTTCCTCGGTGGTTGGTCGGGGTTCTGATCAACCAAAAATCCAAGGGAGAGACGGGCATCCCAAAGAACAATCAGAAACCTGCGAGCAATCAAGTGCAACCTCTATGACCGCAGGTATTGTATCCATTACATGAAAACAAGAATCATACGTGCACTTGATTGCTGAACCAGACATGATCCACTCCCACATGTCTTTTAAAAGAAATGAAACTGAACCAGAAATAATCAGAACATGTCATGGTCACAGTGCGACATGGAGTGCGTTCAGTTCAATCAGTACAAAAGGTCTGCTCGGAGGGTACATGAAACTGTCACCACTACCAGGTACCACCAAACTTGTGGCTACAACATCTCTCCCATCCTGATGCGAATCTTCCAAGACAATGAGCTGGAAACACGTTACTCCAAGCCGGCCCCGGCGAACTTAGGTGCCCCGCTTCCCACGTCTCCCAAGGATCGGACCTCCGGCACTTGGGAGCGATGTAAGAGCAATCCAAACTTTGTGTCCGTTTATTATACCTCCATGTTCAGTTTTTGTCATTGTTCCATATTGTTCCATATTGTTCCATATTGTTCCATATTGTTCCATATTGTTCCATATTGTTCCATATTGTTCCATATTGTTCCATATTGTTCCATGTCCATGGGTCAAAAAATGAAGCTGCACAGTGATGACTGCTGCTTCACAAACCTGTCCTAGCACTGCATCAGGAACCATCCCATCAAGGTTTTCTCTGTTTCTGCCGGGTCTATTCTGCACAAACATCGTCAGTTTGATCACCAGATCTTACATTATTCATGTTTCAATTACGAACAGCTTCAAATATCATCAGATATGTATATACATAAACTGCATGAATCATGAACACTGAATTGTATTGAATTACCCTTTCTTCGAACAAACATGCAACACCAGATACATCTGTACATATCTGTACTATAATGTGGTGAGTTGTTGCAAGATGTTTGGCTGGCAGCTGCCTCTGATCTGTCTTAAAAGCTATGTCAGAAACCGGACCCTTAAGTTTTAAGTGACGTTTTTGGAAGGTAGGCACGAAGATCTCCCAGAGTAAAACGATCAAAACTGTGTGAGAAGGCGGTAGACTTTGACGCCTGAAGGTCGAAAGCGTTGACTGCAAAATTCCTGGAAGGACTCTGCATTGAAATATATTAAAATATGAAGTATACGCCAATTTCTGAGAACACCCACAGCACATCTGGAAATCACATGAACATTCATGTGCACACGTCACAGCCCTTCTCTTTTCAGGTTGGTTTATTATTGCAAGCTCGAAACTCCTGTGATCTTATGCGAGGCTGGCTGCGATCCGGCGATCCGGCAATTCTCAAAACAACAGAATATCGATCCATCACAACAGATCTATTGTATGACTGTACAAATACAGCAAACGAAAATTTGGGTTTAGTCACAGGAGGCTTTTGGAAAGTTACTGTATCATCTTGCACTTTCTGGCTACCAAATATTGTTCGCAAAGCAGCTGTCTCTTCTGAATCTAACTGCCCTACTCTATAAACTTGGAAATGTGCTTCGCGCCACAACGGCGTGCATTTTTGTTATCTCTCATCTGACCAGACCCGCCGCTTTAGCGAGCCTGCATTTCGACCCTCCGGAACCACAAATCACTGGAAAACGCAGTGAATCGCGACTTTTCTACCTTGTCGCGCACCTGCATCTTCTGTCTTCTGACTCTTGCTCTTTTTTGATCTTATCTCTTCTTCTCTTCTCTTCTCTGACTCTTCCCACCTCTGCTTTTCCATCTATATCCATATAGTCGGAAGATTGACTTCTAAACTTCCTTCGACCAACTTGGCCAACTTGTGTCAGACCATTACGAATTCCAGTTTGTTTCCCTGACGCACAGCGAGCTACCATGCTGGACTCCGGCGAGCCACCATGTTGGACTCCACCAGCCAGCTCTGATTGTCACACCTGTGAGGAGTGAAGGGACGGCAACCTGATCATGTCTTGACAATCAAACAGTTGCACTCAACTGCTTTCACTGACAGGAATTCATTGTACAATTCAGAGGATGTTCAAGTTGCAAGCCAAAGTCACATCAAAATTTGGATTTTAGTTTTTTCCCGAGTCAAAGTGCTTGACAGAAACACGAAAGCTACATGGACATATCGTTATTTGCAGGGGGAGGAACCTTTTTGTTGTCCCTCTAACTGTAACAATGTATCTTACACCCCTCTCTGAATTTTTACTGGTTTTCTTGAAGGCATCTAAAGGGGGGGTTCAAGAATGCTGTAAGACAAGACAATTTTCGGATTCACTATGGTGAAACTGTTGGATACTGTCTGCCAATCGCGTTTTCCCCAAGGGCGAACCCACATCGTTGTTAGAGCCATCATCTCGCCTGCGCTGTGTTGGACCGACTCACCGACTCCGACATTGCCAAACCTGTCAAGGATGGAGGGATGACAAGCTGATCATGCCTTGGGGTCAAAGAGTTTCGTTTCATTGATGTGAAATTCCGATCCCAAATATCTAATCCCCACTAAAGAATTAAGGCACATCACACATTTGATCTTGAGAAGTTTGGTAGGGTTCGACTTCAAATCGAAGCGATCAAAATCCGCCCTCGCTACGTACACAGCAGTTGCTGGGATGTTGAGGGCAGCAGGCCGTAGCAGGCCGGAGCAGCATCACCGCGGCCCTTCTTTTCACCGCTGGTTGGCTTGTTGCAACCTCAAACTCCGATGGTCTCTGATGGTCTCATGTGAGGCGTGCTGGGCGTGCTGCGATCGGGCCATTCTGAATAAAGACAAACGAAAATCAACACAGAAAATCCTTGACATGACCAAAATCCATCAATGACAAATAAGAAAACGGAAATGCCCGTCCAGTCATGGGACACTTCTGGATATGATCTTGCAATTTTGTAGCCCTTGTTCGCCAGGCAGCCTCTGATGGATCTAACTCGTCATCTTCTTTAAAAAGGGGCCCAATGTTCTACGAAGCTAAATCGATTCAAAGGATTTGACAGTGGAAAACTGTCCCAGGCGTCGATGTCCACACAGGTTGAACACCAGGCATTTCCAATGACCAATGTTTCTCATGGCTCGGATCCACTTCAGCACCACCTTGCTTTGAGGTGGGCCAACCTGCCGCCCGGCCCGGGCCGTTGTCGAAGGCACTGGACAACATCAGATACAACTCCAACTCCTTGGAAAGCGGCGGAGGAGAGATAGAAGTTGGGATGTTGGGGTGTGGTTATGTTCGATTTTTTGCACAGCAACTACATAACAACCAGCCGCATCCCCACAAAGGCGTTAGTGTTGATGTGCTTGGAGTGTATACAAATCCGTGTCTGTTTGGATGCTTATTCTACTTCCAGGCTCCTCATGATCTAGCGGACAGCCGCCAAAAAACATGAAAATGATAGCAAATTGAAGAAGTATGGTCGTCAGTCGTCAGTCAAAACGATACCCTATCAAAATGTAAACCACATGGTCTTAGTTGGGAAGTGAACCTGTTACCAGCTTGCACCGTCAAGGACTTCCAAGCAGTCAGTTTGCAAACTAAAACAACTTCCGCAAGCTTTCTGCATAGCATTAAGAACAAATGAGCTGTGAAACGTCTGTGGCCATCAACTCTTTGTACTCTTTTGAAAGGCGAAGAGTTTGCAATGTGTCAATGTGGGTCCATTACAGGTACTTGTCAGCATCAGTTGCTTTACCTGGGTGGGTTGCAACTGCCCACACCGACAGGTGTATGTTCGCCAAACAAAAAAATATCCATGTGCAATCAAGATTCCTTTGGTTTGACCACCTGGTTCACAATCTTCTCTTCCAATTCCTCGTCCGTCAAACCTGAGCTTTAGTCAGCTTTGAATTGTGAGCGAACACGATTTACCCTGCTTCCAGGCAGTCAGACTGCATACGCGCAGCGATCAAAACCTTAAAGGAAAGTTGCCCGAAGAGAAAAACATATTGTCACAGTCACTTACAAGTACCTGCTACCAAAACTGCGCGCGTGAATTCCATTGTAATTCGGGCCTTTTGACCAGCACTTGACTCAGCAAAATGTTGCATGGGGTTAAAACATGGCTAGAACCCAGTCACAACCCAGAACCCCAATTCAATCGCATCATCCAACCTCCTTTCTACTCAGACATACTGAAACATATCATGCAGTTGAGTTGAAATCGTGCAGTTACCAGTGATAGACTCTGAGCCAAGGGACGTTCGTGAGGCCATCCCAGACTTCTCTCCAGAAAATCTCTCCACAGCTGGCAGTTCTTCAAGAACTTCTGCCTGTTCACTGGCTCCTTGACCGTCACAACTCCAACATCCGCAAAGCAAAGTTTTCTTCAACTGCATGGTGGTTCATCACACCTTTTCCAGCCTTTTCTAAATGATCCTATTCAAATCTTCGGACGCAAAAAACAAGCCGAGTCATGGTGAAAGTTTATAGTCGTTCATTCCCTATAGCCGGACTCGTTTCCCCACAGAGTCCTGTTCCACTGCCATTCTTTTCCACTGCTGTGCTTCAGGAGATTTGGGCGACAGCAGTGTGCTGCCCCATGGGAGCCGCATCTCGTTTCGCATCATCGAAGCAGAGCGGCCTTGCATCTCACGCTGACGCAACTTGTCCTGGGCCAACAAAAGCCACAATGATTCAGGAAACCATGCGAAAGGGTCTTCTGCATCTGGAAATTCCAATTTGTGAAACTGAAACCTGGTTTGGGTGAACAGGAACAATACCAGTACCATCTTTAAATGTGCAAAAACCAGACCAGAAAAGGCGATGGGTTCTGCAACCAAAATCTGCGTCAGCGGCTAAGCGTCCATGAAAATGTTGTACTTCTTCAGCCCTTCAGCAACTGTGGCCTGATTGGCAGTATACGCAAAGCAATTTGGCAGGGCAAGCTGCAAAAATCATGTTCAAAAGAATTTGGGAATCAACAATACGAGAAAAAACACAACGCAGAAACGTCAACTGAAAGCCTAGACACCTGAGGGCCACCTTGCCTGGAGCATCCAAACCTTTCCCTGGGGCATCGTTTCTACAAATGGCAACGCCATGTGCGCTTTGTAGCAAAGTCATGCCGTGTGTGGATCTGCTTGATGCAACATTTGCAAAGCATTCGTTTGTGTCTGCCGCTTTGCTTTCCAACATGCTCGCACTACCAAAGCAGAACGTTACCACATGAGCCTGCAAGCACTTTTGTGTTCCAGCTGACATTTGTGACATGCCAGGGATACAGCAAGCGAAGTGTTGTATAGGTTTGAAGATACGGCTGGCCAGAATTGGCTTCTTTGATCTTATTTGCAGGTGCTTGAGCCTATGCTCTTTTCTGCTTTCGTGGAAACGAGATATTGTAGAGATTGTGCTGGAAGCACAGAAGGCTTTGCCACATCCTATAGGCACTTTCTGTGTTTCGCTCTCTAAGCTATGTGTGTTTTATTTTTGAACCTTCCGCCTCCGGCTTGCCCGGGCACTATACTTGTATATATTGAAACAAATATATCGCAATGGTGTATCTAAAAATGGAGATCCATGAGTAATGTCTAACCCTGTTTCATGTCGCAACACGGGCGTGTCTAAAAACGATGGTATTCAGGTAACCTTTTAACATGTGGTGAAAAATAAAACTCAAAATATGTTTGTTGGGGAAGCGGCATACCACTGTTAAAATTTCAGGCACACCCATACTTGGATCCAAACAACTGACCTGCAAACATGTTTTACAGCAGAACTGTTGAGATTTTTTCTCACACCTTGCCATCGCAATCTGCTTTCGTGCTTGGCGCTGTGGCCAAGGGAGTTTATTTTGGGATCTGCCCGGCGCTCTGTTTGGGTCAAAAAAAGTATGGGTATGATGAACCACCAACATTATAAACAAAGTTGGGATGGTAGAGCCCACAGAAGTTGAACAGTGTCTTGAAAACACCAAACGCTTGGGGAACCTGTCCAAAAAGATTGGAGTTGATCGTTCATTACCCATAGGTATTCCCAAAGTTTTGATTTTTTAAAGCTGTTCACCGCAAAATGTTTTCATCATTTACCACCAAATTTAGTGTTGGCATCCTGAATCATGTCTCTAACTCAAATCCCACCTTTAGTTCCAAATCCAATGATTGGTATCATCCCAGATCAACCTACTTATACTTCAAATATCTTCAAATTAAACAGTAGTGTCCCATGTTTTCTAACCGTAAGTATATAGATGTATATAGGTTTCATCCCAGCTCGATTTCATTACCAACCCTGCTCATGGCCATTGCGAAAGCTGTAGCGCCATCTCACTGCGATACCACCTGGATTCAGAGAGGGCGCTGCCAAGTGCACGAAGTGCGCTTTGGTGGGGGGTGAATGGATAGCATTCCGTGTGCGAGAGGTCAACTGCAAGCTGGTAATAAAAATCAGCCATGTATACTGGGTACATGATAGGCCCAAAAATCCAGAAAATGTCATGGGTCAATTTTAAAACATGTAAGTGATGTTCCATGTCCTCCTCATTCGCCTTTTTTTGGATATCAAACAGGATTTCCAAAAGGCCCTGAGATTCCCTGTTTTGTTGGTTTCGAAACTCATGGCGGACCGTGCCATCGTTGAGCATGTGCAGCAGCCTGCGCAGCAAGCTGGCGTGCAAGGGGAAGATGGCTGGAGATCTGTGCGTGCCAGTCCTAGTCATTGCTGGCCCTTCACCACCAACTTGGTCATGTTAGGCTGATGTTAGGTTTTGATTTCATCTTGGCATTTCACAAGCAGAACCCTAAAATCCTACTCTTAAAGTCAACAAATTGAATTCAGGTTCTGGCAAAGTGAGCTGGAACAAGGCTGACGTGGACCCTTGAATGCATTTTTGATAGTATCAACGCGGGAGCCCAAGGATTTTAGGTCCAAACATCACCAAACCACCAAGGGAACCAAGTTCTTAGTTGGTCCGGTTCAGCGTGAACACAATTCCTTTGAAGTTCAGAAAACTAGAGAGACCATATGAAAACTAGAGCTTCGAGAGAACAATTGAATTCACCTGGAGACTATTTTCTTGCAGTAATTCGTGAAGGCATCACAAACTTCTTTGGGTCACAACGCAGTGGGTTCTGTCCCGTCAGGAAAATCTTGCCCGCGACATGCACAACTTCCTACCGGTTGCAACTGTCACCCACCTCCAATCTGTTGAGTGGAAAGGTGGCCCGATCGTTGACCTGCCGTCGGTTTTGAGACAGCCCAGCTACAAAGAGATTGCCAAGAATTACTGGTGGCTCTACAAGATTGTCGAACACTTCCCAGCCAAGGTCTGGGTGTGTGTGTGTGTTATTGTTCAAACTTCATTTTAAGACCATTCATGACCATTTCCGTGGGATCTTGGTTTATCAATGTTTGATTTTGTTCGGATTCCCTTTTCAGGTTCCATCTGCTTACTTTGTGACAGATACTTTCTTGGCTTTGGATCGACGTCTACACGGAGGACTGCTAAAGCCCGACAAGACCGTGGGAGAGGACAAAATGCGCTTGGCAGGGCGGGAAGCCTTGAAGATCAAAAGACTTATCGGCGCACTGCGTGCGTTGTGGAGGAGCTCAAATGCAAGCAGCCATGACAACCGTGTGGCAGCGTTGAAAAGCATGATCCAAGCATCCCCTGTACGTGCAGCACCGGCACCACCTGAGTCTTCAGAACCTGCTGAGTCCGCAGAACCTGCGCAACCTTCTGACGGTGAGTCCCAGGCTGATTCACAGGAGGAGGAGAAGGGTGAGGACACTTCAGGTTCAGATGAGGACAGTTCAGAAGAGAATGCAGGAGAGGAGTTGGGTGAGGATGCTGTGGATTCTTCACAGGCAACTTCCACTCAGGAAGATTCCGTTGACTCACTGAACGCTGAGACCTTGCGCCTTGACCCTGAGCCAAGACCGTTCAGCCCGACCAGTGCTGAGAGTGTTGATTCAGAATCTTCTGAAAAGGAGAGCCCCAAGGATTCCCAAGTCAGTTCCGGATGGATGGGCCAAGCTATCATGGCTGGAAACCGGCTGGACCCTTGCATGCATGCATAGACACGTACAAATCACAAACATGGAAACATACATGCATACATGAACACACACAAGCATACGAACATGTAGCTTCTTACATGCGTCCATCCATCCATGCATGCATCCATCCATCCATCCTGCATGATACATACATCCACAAGATATCCAGGCATCAATCCATCCATCCATCCATCCATCCATCCACCCATACGCACATACATACTTATGTACGCACGTACATGCATAGAAACAGCATACAAACAATTATGCATGCATACATACATACAGACATTACATTACATTGCATTACATTACAGTACATTGCAGTACATTACAGTATTACATTTCAGTAGAAGACAGTACATTACATTACATTACAGTACATCACAATACATTACATCACATTACATCACAATACAATAAAATACAATACAAGATATTACAAGGCAACATAATACGATACAACACAATACAATACATACATACATGCATACATACATGCATTGCATATCACCTGTACGGTTGCATTATTATTTTCATATTTGAATATACATAACAAATTCATGCACATGCATTTTTCCATGCATGTATTTGTAGATACATATACATTCAATAGAATGTGGATGTGTATAGATACAAAATTATACACATTCTTTTGAACTATTATAGATATAGACAGACACACCGTATCTGTTTGCAAATTATAGATCCAACTGTCCGTCAACGTTTCCTCACAGACCAGGACCGGGAGACCAAGCGCAAGGAGAGCCTTGAGAAGACTTTGCACGACATCAAGACGGAGTTGACTGACGAACTGGGTCAGCTTGGGGATTCAGAGTGGGACATGTACGCTGATTACTGCAGGAGAGTCTTGGGTTCCTATGGCGCCCCATCCTACGGTGCCTAAGCTGAGCTAACAATTAAGGGTTGCAGTAACTGACAAATTGCGGGAAAAAAGCTACATACATCCACTCTCCAGGTTACATCCATTCACAAGCAGAAATAAGACACAAATTGTACAACATTCTCTTTTCTGTTTCACTGTAGCCCAGGTATGCTCTCTGGCGGCGACTTCTACAAGAGGTGGCTTGCAAAGCGGAAAGCACAGGACTGATCAAAGATCATTAAATGTCTTATGTCATATTTGTTCCTATTTTTGGTAGAACTGACCGAGAAAAAAAAACTGATAAAAGTTGGTATATGACTCAAACTTCTTTGTCAAGAACTGATCTTACAATCTACCCATGCCGCCTCATGCTTTTGCTCCAGGACCTTCGATCTCCGGACCTTGATGAGCCGGAGGCGCTACATGGTTGGGGTCTTGAAACCACGAAGAAAGATCAGATGGTTTGGGATTCAACAGTCTGGGTTAAAGGGTTATTATAAGTCACCAATCGTGTCAGGTGTCTTGTGCAGAACCATTGAACCGGGCCCTTGGGATGATGCAGCTGGAGTGTACCCTGGAATCCCAAGAGCAGCATGTGATGCAACCTGCAGCTAAGAAACCCCGAATGATCGAGAGAGTGGCAGCATTTCTGGCTAACGTTGAACCTGATCTTGTTGGAGCTCAAACGGTCACATTTGCTTCAAGTAACATTTTGTCACCCCAAACAGAAATTCTAGATGGTTCACTCTAGTCCACTGGTAACCTCAAATTGGCCCATTGTTTCAATGCACCATCCACAAAATTGCAAAGGGTATTTTAATAAAAGGCACCAGTGCGAGGCTTCCTCCAAATCCCTTCTCAACCCATTATTTCAAACCATTTAGTTTCAAACTAACGCCAACTTTCCTTCCAGCTTTCTTCTGGGGCCTGGTCCCAATCGAGGCCAAGAAGATGGCCATGAACAAGCCTGGCGGAAAGATGCGCACCACAGCGGCTCAGGGAGAGTTGGGTGCACCGCTCTCTGTGTTCAATGGGTACAACCTTGAAGCTCTGGGCATCCCCCTAGATGCTAGGTGCCGGGAGCATGGTGTGTATCATGGCAAGCACGGGTATACCGTTGTTGGCAAGAATGGCTCAGTAGCCAGGTCCGACTTAAGCAGTTCTTTCTATGTTTATGTGTGTTGTTTGCTTTAGAGGTTAATGAATCCATGTGCCTCAAGAATGCGCCATGCATATGAAACCTGTTGTCTCAGGCAGTGGAGGTTCTTCTGAAAACGAAAGCGTTTGTTGTCAAACGCACTGCTAGTTCCGATGATGTTGAAAAGCCTTCGCTGTTGAAGAAGGGCCAGGTCACTTGGTCAAAGTTTCCCAATGTTCAAGCTGCTTGGCAGGAAGCCAAGACCCGAGCCGGGTTTACCATCTAGGAGCTTAGGGCAATTCATTTTCAACAGTGATGGCTTCTTAGAAAACACACTGAAGCTTGATCTGATTATTATCTGATGTGTCAGCCACATGGGGCAGTGCTTCGCAGCTGTGAGTCAAAACTCGTTCAAAAACACAAATAAAAACTGTTTTCACGGTTTGATCTTGAATTCGGATGTTTGTTCCCAAAACATTTTGGTTTGTTTGGGCGCAGCTTCGATATACTGCAAGTTTGTTTCTATGGGGTAGGGTTCGGCGGTTCTCAGCTCAACTATAGGCATTTGATAGCATGTGCAAGTTGAGTCGTAGGTCCCAATGCACTCGGCAGTGGCAGCGGAAGCTGAAACAAAGAATTGTGCGAGGTAGCCTGTACACGCATCAGCATAATCATTTCTTTGAAAATCCAACATGTTTCATCAATCACAACGAGATCAGTTTCGGTTTCTTTAGTGATCTGCTATTTTCATCCAACCCCATAGCGTCCCTTTAAGAACCATGTGCCCTGCTGCACCTTGTCCGGAGGTACAGCAGCTTCTCTTGGAGAAAGGCAATCCTCAGATTCAAGGACTTGCAGCGGGGTGTTGCTGGGGTCTAACGCGCAGAGGCCCACAAAAAAAGGGATGTTCTTTTATATTGGTTTAAGTTTGATAGAAAAAGAACTGCTTGACAATCAACTACTGGGCAAGAAACTACTTGAATTGTTGCAGCTCTAGACTTATCACTGTTGTTGAATTGCATGATCACAGCATCGCTCAGACAATTCTGCAGCTTTTCTTGGATTCAGCTGTTGAAAGCTTTGAGGGCCTAGTAGATCTTTAGGATGGGTAAGCGTCAGCATGAGAGAAATCTCAAGCAGGTTAAGAAGGACCTGCCCTTTCAGTCTGACCCGCAGCCTTCAACCAAAATTCCTCGCAACATGAAGACCAAGCAGAAGTCTTGGATTCTGGCTGGACTTAGGCATCTCAAGGCACCAATCGTTCCATGGCCTTTCAGGTAACAGCAAGTGCGGCATACAGTTGACCCAATTGAACACCTTTGTGTTTTCCAAAAATGGTGATTTATACATATTCATAATTATATATATATGTATATGTATGTATTATATACATATAAATATACATATATGTATTCAACTATGTACATATTTAGGTATTTACACAAATACATATATATATACACATATTTGAACATGTATTGATATGTCTATATAGATGTATTTATATATATATGTAAATATATTTTTAAATAAATAAATATATATATATATATCTGTGTATCTATCTATCTATCTATGAATCTATCTGTCTGTCTGTCTATCTATCTATCTACCTACCTACCTACCTACCTATCTATCTATCTATCTATCCATCTATCTATCTATCTATCTATTTACCTGCCTATCTATCTAGCTACCTATCTACATACATACAAAGATGTATTAATATGTATATATATATATATATTATCTTTGGAGACCTGAACAGTGGTGAATTTACCATGCTCTGGTCTCATCGGGGTTCCGATGAGTGTGCAAGGGGCATCCCAAGGGCACCAAAAATCTAAGATACTTAGGGGTGCAGTTGATCATGAGGTAACCCCTTTACATTGAAATATGGTCATTGTGAATTATTTCTGAGCCACACCCCCAAGTACTAAATCGAAAGTTTAAGCCACCCAGCAGGCAACCGAATGGCAAATCAGGTTTCAACAATAATTTCCAATTATCACTTAGACATGTAATCATTTGGCAGACCCACAATAGACCAGTCACCAAAACTTTAGATCAATCTTTGGGGTTACCCAGCTGTCCAAGTATAGGTTCTTGTTGCATGATCGCTACGCTAAGGTGCTGGCCACCCTTGTGACGCTACTCTTTCAAGTTGATGGACTTGATTGGACACAGCCTGCCGACCATGTGGAGACATTTGCTGGGGCTATGGCTGTCACACGTGCTGAGTGGATGGACTGGTCTTGCAAAAATATCCTAGCATCTAAACGTTTTTCTTGGTTTTGGTTTCTTGTGGGATTGCCCTCTCCTTTCATGTTTCCCTGAAGGAAGGCAGGCATGCTATCCCACTGGATTTGACACTTGATCCAAACAACATGGACTTCCTGACTGACAAGGGATTTTGCAATTGCCTCTACCATGTTTGCAATAGCAAACCCGGAAGTGGCTACCTCACAGCACCAGTGTGTAGCACATTTGTCTTCATGTCGACAGCTTAGTTTCCATTTCATTTCGTTTCAAAACCGTCCCACGGATGGTTTTTAGCAATTATTGCCTATGTACTATGCATTTTGGTTTACCCAAGTACCAACCTGCTAGACCATGTTCAACTCTTAGGGCAAAGCGTCTAAACAGTTTAACGACAGAATAAACGTCGGCCAGAACATCCCCGACACCTCTTCAGGTCAAGAGGATCTACTTTGCGATCATCACGTAAGCCTTTAGGCCGAGATGATTCGGAGGCAGTGAGACAGGGAAACGTTCTCTGTGGAAGGGCTGTGATACTTTGCATTTTGGCAGCGGCCAAAATGATGTGGTGGGTCTTGGAGCAGCCCCAATCAAGCGTCATGCATTTACACCCGATGTTTCAGTATATGATTCGACTACTTGGGGTGCACCGCCTGAGGGTGACTATGTCCTCATTCGGGGGGCCTACAAAGAAGGGCACCCATCTTTACTCCAGAGCCTTGATTGTTTGGTCTAGCACGAATTCCCCATATGAAAAAATGGGTCAGTATTGTCTTTTGTACATGAAATCACGTCATATCATGGGGCCTACAATGAACCTTAAGGCCATGAATGCATCGAAGACATCCAAGAGCATACTGTACCAGAGCAGCTGGAAGATCGGGACATGGCTGTTCCCTACTACAACGCTCGGGGGGAAAAACGAGTTCATGGTGGCAAAGATCTTAAATCAAGCCAGCACTACCCTGACCAGTGGCTTTGTTTTTTAAACACGATGTTACATTCTGTTTTCATAGTCTCACATGTTTTTCTTCAACATCTAGTTACACAGAATGAGCAAAATACTGTTGATGGCGCTCTGAATTTCCCCACAAAACAGCTCAGCCCAGGTTTGGTGTTGCACTGGCCAAGGCCCGAACATCCAACAGGAAGAAGAACTTCCGCACTGCCCTGAAGTTCCTTCGCGAAGCGAGGGCCACAAAGAATGATTACGATCGCCGAAGGCGGCTGAACCAAAGGTGGATCCGACAAGCTGATCTGCAGCCAATCATTGACTTCTTATCCCAATCTCATAACTAGGGATACCTTTACCTTTTGATGTTCTGCAATGGGCGTTGGAATGCCAACCTCCACCAATCTCCAAATTCAAGTTGGGGTACCGATCGCAAAGATCATTGAACATCGACTGAAGATGTCTGTGCAAAAAATGCCAACAGTGTGATGCGCTGAGGGGTTGTTGGATGCATGTTTCTCCATCTTGGGTTGGACCTAGTTGATCGTTTGTTTCCCAAGATGAATCTCACTCACTTAAACCATTTTGGTTTCCCTGCTTTCCTTTGATCCCCTGACAGCCTTTGATCCAATCTAGCCCTGCCCGGCCTCCAGGACCATGCCTCGTTTCTCTCTCTCAGAGACTGCGCAGCTCAGCTGGCCTGACATGTTTGGCCAGTTCACTGATGGCTGAAGGGTGGTTGTGAAAAGATTTCACAAGGAGTTGTCTGGGTTGAGACACAAACAGGACAGCATGATTTTTTTTAAAAAAAAAATGGAAAAATTGGTACAAAAAAAACGTGCGCTTTGGAGCGAGAATCGTGCGAGATGTAGCGAAACCATGCGATTTGTAGGAAATCCAAAAATCATCAGGTTTTCAATTTGATCCTGAGTTCTCACAAACCTTGACTACCATCGAACCTCTTTGCAATAATCGTGCGAATTGTAGATGCATGTGCTTTACCGCAGAGGTTTTCCAAGGTCTCAAGTGTGGGTGATCATGGCCCTACCAGACAAACGCCTGAGGCAAAAAACCAGTGCTAGTGCGTCTGCCACTGACACCAAAGGCGGCACACGTGAGAAGGTAGAGAAGATGAAGCCAGCGAAACCGATCACCAAGGTGAGGAAGAACTTGAAAGCTGATGAGGCAAAGGCGAAGACAAAGAAGAAGCAGGAGAAAGCAGGTATGAAGGAGAAGAAAGACAAGAAGGAGAAGAAGGCTGACAAGGAGAAGCCAGACAAGAAGGAGAAGAACGCTGAGAAGGTGAAGAAAGACAAGAAGGATAATAACGCTGAGAAGGAAAAGCCAGACAAGAAGGAGAAGAACGCTGAGAAGGAGAAGCCAGACAAGAAGGAGAAGAAGGCTGAGAAGGAGAAGCCAGACAAGAAGGAGAAGAACACTGAGAAGGAGAAGAAAGACAAGAAGGAGAAGAGCGCTGAGCAGGAGACACAGGAGAGAAAGAAGGCCGAGGAGATCAAAGGCAAGATCGAGACAACAGCGGCCAAGAGGAAGAGCCAAGACCATGAGGTGAAGGAAAGTAAGAAGCCAAAGGCAGCCCCAGCAACAAAAGAAGAGAAGAAGGCTCAGAAGAAGGAACAGAAGAAGGCAGAGAAAAAGGAAAAGAAGGAAAGCAAGAGAGCAGACAAGGCAGCCAAGATTGATGAGGCTAAGGAGACGAAGGATGAGGCAGAGACACCAAAGAGGCCTCCAGCTATCAGGTATGTCCCAGTGGAGAAGAAGAAGATCAAGCCCATCTTTGAGACACCTGTGCCATCACCATCGGCATCAACAGGCGGGACTTCAGCCGGAACAGCAAGGACACCCACATCGACAGCGATGGAAAGAGCCAATGACAAACTCAAGGAGCTGACGTCCATGCTGGAAAGCTCTCAGTCACCAAGCGAACCCGACGACGCAGAAATGATGTTTGGTGCCATGATAGCGGAACAGAAAGAGGAGCGGGAGAAGGAAGCGGAGGAGAACGGAGAAACAAGTGATACAACAGGAGAAGAAGAAGAAGATGATGATGATGATGATGATAAGGAAGACAAAGTAGCAGAAGAAGAAGAAGAAGACGAAGAGCCGAGCCAGGAGATGAGTGACGATGAATATGATGGAGAAGAAATGACTGGTGAGGAGCTCGAAGGACTGCTAGCTCAGAGCCCGGTCTATGACCCAGAGACAGACGAAGATGAGGAAGAAGAGGAGGAGGAAGAAGAAAGCGAAGATCAGGATGATCAGGAGGAAGATGAGGAAGAGGCAGAAGATGAGACAAAAGTGCAGGATAAGGAAGATGACAAGGACAAGCATGCACTAGTACCGGTGACACAAGCCACGGCCTTTGGAACAAAGCTCTTGCGCAACAGCATCCTCTATGTTGATTATGGGTTTTTTTGGTTTACTGAAGGGGGAGTGGATTAAGGCCACGAAAAAACAGACAGAAAGTGTATTACATACTTAACTTCACCTCTTAACCATTTGACATCTCAGGCACGACCAACAAACGCGAGTACGACACCTTCGTGCGCCAGATCAAGTCGTCTGGGAAATTTCCAACCCAGCTCAGTGAGTTTGCCCAAACAAATCGTTTGGAGCTTTTCAACATATGGATGAACACAGGTTGTTCATGGGACTCCTGTTGTTTAGAGGTGGAGAGACTTCAAACCACCAAAAACCAGACGATTCGTGGCTGGCGTGCGGTCCAAGGCAAAGAGCTCCGACCCAAATACACAGAGGATAAATTCAACAAGCTGATCTCCGCTAGGAGGGATGCTGGATTGTTCTATGAAGACCAAGACTTTCCAGGAGATATAGATGAGTCTAGATACTGATTAGCATCAAATTTATCTTCAGCCCAAAAGTCCATTAGGGGATTTGTGATTTGTGGGTAGCTTCTCCCGTATCCACCTTCAGCTTACAGCCAAGGAGTGCTGGTATTTCATGAGGGTCGGGGAGGAGATCAAAAACAAGAGCGAGACAGCAGATCGATTGAAACTTGCAGCTTCCAAACAAGTTGATGACACACTTCGTCAAAGCTTGACTGACCAAGATGAAGGAATCCTCCGGCCTGGCGCACTCCCAAAGATCGAAGGTGTTTCGGCCTCTGCGAGCAAAGCTTTGGCTTCGTCATTTGGTCAGGTGGGGCCCTGGTGTGCAGTGTCAATCAGGAATACAAATGACTTGTAGAGATTATATAGTTGATAATGACAAATCCATTCTTTTGGAAAAGATCCTGGAATAACGTTTATGGATTAAGGTTGTCACATCTATTTCTCTGTGCTGGTATGCCGTGTGAACTCACCTTGAAGCACTAGCACTTTTATTTTGTGCTCAAGTGTTTTCCTGAGTCTGTGTTTTCTTCTATGGGGATTCAGAACTGTAGGGTGCATCATACTACTTATGCAGGTTGAGGTTTCAACATCCATTCCACCGGATCTCTTTGGTTCTTGAATTCAATCTGTTTCAGGTGGCAGCTCCAAAGAAAAAACCAAAGGAAAAGGCAGAGAAGGTGGAAGCTACCAGTGCCAAAGGTGAGGCAGTTCAACGCATGGAAACACTCTTGAAAGATTCGGCAGCTGCCCGAACATCGTCGATTACCCTTCAAAGTGTCGAATATGCAGCTGAGCTGAGCCGTCAGCTGCTTCAACATGCAGAGGCCTTGGAAGGCTTTTACCAGCGGGTGAAGCTAGCTGTGGAAAAGGATGAGGATGAAAGTTTCTTCAAGAGCTTGATGGTCAAGATCAAAGAAAAGGAAGCCTTTGGAGTCAAAGCCCAGGCGAGCTGGGTAGCGAATGAACCTCCAATATCAAACCGATACCTTGAAGTGTCAGCTACATATCATTAAAGTTGTTTTCCTCTTTAAAGGTGACAATACTTCTACACAAAACCTAATGTAAAACATCCCCAAACCCAATGTATCACTTCTTGTGCTCCCAGGCAGCTGCATCGGCCATGCTGCGCTCTGCCAAAGCAAAAGCCAAGGCCAAGGCCAAGCCGAAAGGCAGAAAGAGCAAAAATGCCACAGCGAAGCCTGCAGATGATGAGAAATGAGATCTCTAACAAAGAGCTGAAGGGTTTGTAGCTTTGCAATGGCTTGTAAAAGCTAGTGGGGCTCGGCAAGTGCTATCACTTGCGTGTTTTGGCAACATGACATGACTCGGTGCTTCCAGACCTTCCAGCTACCCTTAGGTCCTTGGCCACTCATCTTGTGGAAAATATGACTGATAATCAAACCAATGTGGAGCAACTACATGATCTTCAGTGAGCTCTCATTCTTTTGGATGTGGCCTTGGTAGTGGGGGCTGTTGACAATGGAGGCTTCTAGAACTTAGGTGCTGCGTGCGAAGAAAAAGTTTGATGCCTTCAACCTTCAACCCCGACAGTCTCTACCCAGATGTAGCCCACCTCCTTGCCAGGTTTCGGATTGCAATCTTCTGCATCTTCCAGGTGCGTGATGGCCTATCTCAGCGCGATGGGGAGCAATGTCTTCAAATATAGATCATATTGGGAACTAGCGGAAATAGAGGAACCAAAGGAAATATCATTTGAATCAGATTTCATTTTGAAGCAGTAGCCCAATGTTGGGAATCATTGGAAATAGAGCTCTAAAAGCAAATCCATTTAGAACAGCACCACCTTTTTGGGAACAAGTGGACATGTTATCTCTAGAACAGTGCCCACATGTTAGGATTAATCGGAAATATCATCTTAAAATGACCATTTCAAACAATTTTCAGCTATCTTTATTCCATAGGGGAACCCTGCACAGGAAACGTCGACGCCTAGAAGATTATCAAGAGTCCCAGACCGTCAACACTATGGCCGACATGATTGGTAGGGGGAGGATAAGTGTGGAAGGGGCAGCTGGCCTCGCGCGTTCAATTTGCAAAGACCACGACATTCCACATGAGGCTTTGAAAGCCTTCGCTTCTCTAGGAGCTGAGGGGGCACACCCGGGGAATTCAGAAAGGGACTTGCACAGATGGCTCAACAACCTCTGGGGGTTTAAGCTCTAAACATATACAGTACATATCAACTTGCACGTAACTGGGCATTTGAAAAATCTATCGAAATTTCCGTTTGTTGAAATCGGTCAATTTTTTCAATACTTCAGAGTTTAAATTAAAATGTTCGAAGGTGCTCAAGTTTCCAAATCTATGACGTTTGAAACTCATGTTTTGACAAAGTTTCAGCACAATAACCCAACATGTTTCCCTCGACCAGCCAGCTGGCCTCAGGTAGGTGGGAAGGTTCCAAAATCGACGCCTGTGCAGATCTTGCTGCCACATGAAATTTTGCACTGCCTTTCAGAGTGTGGGTCCTCATTCCTGTTTGACTCAGTGATGCTGGGGCACATGGATGATGCATCCAGGGTCGAATTTTGGGAGCATGTTTCAAAGCTGCCACCATGGAAAGATCACCCTGCATTGAACGACAATTCCATACCTGGGAATGACCATTCACGCTGATGGTGCTGCTTTCCACCGAGACGACGAATATTTTGTTTACAGTATCACCTCTGTCTTTGGATCCATGTATGGCTTCAACAAAGATGTGCTCCTTACGAAGATGTATATTCACAGGTCAGCCACCAATTAGGTATTACAACACTAATGGGGTGAACCTACAAACCGCTCAGCTCCTGGTACTTTTGAACCAACGCTATCGGGCAGATCGATGATATATACAATA
>Ga0126342_10006340_pt1 | contig 20951 bp, 20 predicted proteins | sample Cyp1metagenome_FD_92528 | JGI IMG/M metagenome (GOLD analysis project Ga0126342, IMG submission 92528) | Coral microbial communities from Lord Howe Island, Old Settlement Bay, Australia - Cyphastrea 1 metagenome | ecosystem: Host-associated > Invertebrates > Cnidaria > Coral ...
GGTCCATACTGGCAGGTTGTCTGAAGCCTCTTTCTCAGGTTCGACGTTCATGTCATCATCGTCGTCCTCCTCAACGATCTCGTCGTCTTCCTGCTGAGTCTCTTCCTCCTGAGCAATTTCATCACCACCGGCAAAGATAATTCGTCGTCGATTGGGATCTTTGTTTTCTGTTTGATAACATTCCAATAACATTCCAGCTTTTCCATTGATTTTGCATGAAATCAACCCTCCAGGGTTTTTCGTATCCAAAAAAAAACTCCCCATTTAACTGGAATGGTAAAAATCATGAACCATCACATTTATGAACCATAAATATGGGGTATCCCCAAGAAATTATCCCCAGTATCCAGCTATTGGAGAAACCCCCACATTCCCAATTAAAATTAGGCTATTTTCAGGGTCTATGTTAATTTACCAAATAGTAGATGCCACCAGACCCAATGGTTGAGAACATAATGACATCATGTTTTTTTCATGGCCATAAGTTGATGGTACGTAGTAAATACACCATTTTTGGACGAAGTCGCCTTGTCGTCCGTGTTCCTTGGGCTCTCGTCCTCCCGTGGCAATGCTGTCGTCACGGTTTCCTCGTCCTCACCGCTGTGGCCACGGCCGCGCTTCGTGGCGTCCACCGTCAGGACCTGGCTGCGTGAGTCAAAACCACGTCGTTCTATGCGGAGAATTCACCAAGAAATGCGGATGAAAACCACCGGAAAATTGGAAGTTAACTGATTTAAAGCTTAGGGATTCAACCAACAGACTTTGGTGATTCCAGAAAGGTTGGCATCATTTAGCAAAAATTGGCAGTTAATCGACCCAAAATTGTAGATTAAATTAGACTTAACCGAACCCACAAAAATGTGATATGTGATTCAACAAATAAAGAAAGGAGATGTTCCAGAACGAAATGTCGAGACCCCATGACAACTGCTTCGTGATAGAATTGGTCATCTTTCAAGAGTGAAATGGAGAGATCAGGCAGCAAAAGGCAGAGTTGTTATCAATAAAGCGGGATCGAACCTATCAGAGTTTGCAGAGAATGATCGAACCAACAAAAAAAGTGGCTTAAGCAGGCAGAAACATAAACAATGGGGAGGGAGAGGAAAAAAACAACGCTACACATCAAGCTAGTGGTCTACTCTACAAGAACGATGACATCAAGATGGACATCATGTTTGTACCAACAACTGTATTTCCAATAAACTATTGTTTTTGGACCAGCGAAGATAGACCAAGAATGGTGAGTTTAGCACCCCTAAATCACGGAGAGGAGCGAAGTTGCAAGCATATACCATCCACGAAAGTATAATAGATATGGAAAATCCACCATTGCCACCATTTGTAGATTATTTCTTCAGGAAACCATGAATTTCCTGGATTTATCTTAGTTTTAATCACAGGGTATGTTTTTCGTGTCGAAAAGAGTGGTCAAATCTTTGGCATTTGCAGAGAAAAAGAACATGTGAACATGCCGACGTAAGAGAAATCCATGTTTGGTTTCTGTAGGGGACATACCCTCTGGTAATTTAACATAACTATGGAAAATCACCATTTTTAATGGGAAAATCCACTATTAATGGTCATTTTCAATAGCTATGTTAGTTTACCAGAGGGTACCCCCCATGAAAATTTCTAAAGCACGCCACCATCTTAGGGTAAACCGCTCACAAAAAACAGCCGGCAAAGTTTGAGGTGAAAACCTGGGATGTGATTTTAGGTACCAAGAAAAACGCCATGACTCATGACCATGTACCAAAATCTCCGGCTGTTTGATGTATTTCATGGGTTCACCGTGAAATACTTTAGGAGGGTGAAACCTTCATAATGATATAGATCTCGTGGCCAAATGGCCAACCAAACCCGTTTAAATGACAAAGTTACTTTTTCTAGGCAATATTCAAACAACAAAGTGTGTTTAAAAGACATGGCTCAGGAATCAAACAAATATCAGGGGAAAGGGATTACCGGAACATCCCCCACTGCTTCTTGGTCACCACTTCAACAAAACAAAACACACCCCAACACCTACCATTCACCAATTTCACCGTTTGAAAAAAAATCGGTCAAAGTAGATGCTGTTCCTCTTCTAGGTATGGGTCACAATTGTTTATATTTGTTTATGTACTCCATTAGATGCTTAATATGAAACATGAATCCATGTCAATCTGTGGTCCCTTAGGTGCCTCGCAGGCTGAAGATGGAGGCTCCATTGGCTCAATGGGGTGGGGCTCCTGGCGAGAACATTCTCTGCGCCATGGTGCATCATGGCGAAACATGGAAAAAAACTGAGAGATGAAGTCACAAAAAGATGGGAAAAACAATCCATAAATTGGTATGTGAAGATAATAGATTAATAGATGATGCTTCAGTGTATGATCCTCATTGGCAGTTCATTTCCTACAAATGGATTGATAACCTTCCCCCATTTTGAGGATCATACAACCCAGCTCTCAATAAAGACACAGTCCCGGATTCTGGTGGTGGGGTCAGTGCAGGTCAAGAAAAGACCAGGGATAAAATTGCGCACATTATATTGAACAATGAACGTGATACAACCGTGGATCTAAATCTATATCCATACCTATATCTACATAATACAATATCTATGTCTAAAAACAATGTACATTTGCATGTACATGTGTATATATCTTCCCCCAAGAAAAAATCTTGGGGGGGTGACCTTTTCAAGGATCACGACTTTGACCAGTAGGGAGATGACCCTGGGTGACAACCGCAGTTCGCAACCAATGATGAAGTTGATTTGAGCCTGAGCTGTATATCCACCCTGTATCCCCATTCCGTTGGTGAAACTGTCATGCTGCCACTTAGTAAGAAACAACTGTTGGGTATGTTTTGCTGATCTCACCATTTTATCCCCATTTGTGTTGTAAGATCCCCAAGTTTTGTTGGTTACGAGTCACCAATTGTTGGTGGTTAAATCTTCAATCAGCTAAATCAGTCCCGTTAGAAACTCAAAAAATCATCCTATCAGCATCCAGGATGGCCGATTTTTGGAGGCTTTACGGAGATTTCCGAAACAGGGTGCTAGCCCCAAATCATTCAAAATTAGATTCGATCATAGTATTGCAACACGGATCCAGCATTTTTAGCAATCCCCATCTCATCATCTTCTAACAATGAACTATTGATTAGCTATTAACAGCAATCATATATGATATATGTACCTTCGTTTTTCCCCACCATTTTTGCCACATCAACTCCTTCTCTTCCAAGAAGGACTCCGACTCCACGCGCATCTCGGGCTCTGTGTCCACCGGCAATTCCTGCAAATGTTTTCGGGGCAATCGGGATATATTGCTGTGAAATATCTATGTATCTATGAACATATAATATATTGTTACACATATATATATATATACATACTCATATGATTTGAATAAAACCCAGATCCAAAATCATCGCAACTCACTTTCCTTTCTTAGGTACTACTCATACATGGCTTTACGTTGCATTGCATTACGGTTCAATTGGTGTGTGCATTTTCATTTACAGTACATGTATGTACCATGACATTGCGTACATGTCCGTATATACATATGTATTCCTAACCTCTAGCTTGAATATCTCGGGATTGTGATAGCATCTAGTTGCAAGCCACCTGATAAAAATTCCCGTGGATCGTAAACGGTCTCCAAAAAAAACACGCCAAGCTGAAGAAGTCGTCCAAGACATTCCACCAGTTTGCAGTGATACTATTAGGGGAAATGAATGGAAATAATTTGAAATGTTTATACTCCCCAAGAATTCCCGTGGCACCCAGGGTTGCAACTACCATAACTATCCACAAGTATGCTTACATAGGGACGCTTCACCTACATCACTCAATACAGTCCGCGCGCCTATCACTGCAGGTTTTTCCAAGTGGTGTCTTTCTTGTCACGGAATAAATGTTTGTTGGATAGTAGTCTTTTAACCCAACAGCTGGTTCCAGGGTTCCAGCGTTCCGTTCCAGCTTTCACGGCGGACAAAAAAAGGCGCACCACTCCTAGACCCAGAGATTGAAACCCAACAGTGCAGGAAATTGTTTCTTTGGGCTATATTTTCGATGCGAGTTTTTCCTTGGAAACCCATCTAACTATGGTCTAACTATGGTTAAACCCCTTTTAAAATCCCTTCAAACCCTTCTAAAGCCCATTAAAACCCAACTTTCAGAACATCTTTCAGAACTTGTTTTTACTGGGCGACAAAAGGCTAATCATCAAAATTCAAACCCAAACCTTAGGACCTTAGGAACCCATAAACCCACAGGAACTGAGTCCTTCACCACCCCTGGGCCCCGGCTGCCTTGACCTCCTCAGTCACTAGGACGGTACTCGGCTCCACTTCTTCCATGGGGGTCGTGTGGGTGGTCTCCTGGAAGCCCCATCGCATTGGTTAGTTTATTGGAGGCTAATACGAATATGACTAGAGTTTATTGAATATATGTCATATATATATATCTTATATATATGTGTATATATATATGCAATATACATACTACGGTATGTATATGTATTATGTATATGTCTACATGTGTGCATGTATGTATGTGTATGTATATGTGTATGTGTATGTGTATGTGCCATGCATGCATGTATGTACGTATGTATGTACGTATGTATGTATGTATATAGTTGGATGATGTTGGATGTGCATCCCAGTTACTAAGTGGTCGATAATGGTAGTCCCCTCCCATCATTATTTTGGAACCCCAGTTCTGCGTCAAATCTGTCTGATTCATGGCTTCAATCTGTCTGAAAATCAAAATCGCTTGTTGGTATTCCGCATTTCAGACAAGCCCTTTTGTCTCCATGTTTGATTATATTATACATTATATTATTGTATATATATATGTATACAGTACATGATCCCAGTACATCCCTTTATTCATAATTCCCATTCACCAGGGGATCAAGAATATCCCAGTATATCTCCATCCCATATCCACGATCCCATGATCTCCTTTCGATCCTCCGGCTCCGCACGAGTTTCGGCTCGGGGCGCCACATCCTTGGATCCCTTGCAACCCATGCTGACTGTGACGACGGGTGACCGTGTGACGGGTGCGGCGCTTCACGGGCGGTGAAAGTTGCGGCTGCGGAACGAGAGCAACTTGGGTCCACTTGGTGAATTGGATGAGATTTTTCACAATCCGGAAGAGTTTGATAGTAAGGAATCCAAGTCAGATGTTCCCCAGCTGAGCACCAATCTTACATCCAACAAAAAAAATTGAGCACTCTGGTGCCAAACTCTTTTTTTCTATCTGATGATGGTTTCCCCTTTCAACACGCGACATATGGGTGCAAATTCCCAGCTGACAGTGTCATGTCACAAGCTGTGGGTCAAATCACCACATGCCTTGACAACCAAAAATATTCAGTTTGACATTGAAATCTCGAAAAAAAGGCCACTTCAATTTCAATCTTTTATTGCTATATACTCATTTTTGTTTAGTTGAATGTGGTCAGCCCCACGTTTTTGCTTTGCATTGACCCTTGTCGCCCTTACCCTGGTAGAAAGTCCTTGTTTGATGCGAAAGTCATTTACAAATGGATACAAATCACGGATTTTTCCATGGCGATGTCACACTGGAATCTGAGGTGGTCTCAAGATATGGAACTTCAAAGCCGCTACAGTACCATTTTTTATAATGTTTCGTTTCAAAATTGGAATCAATGGTGGAAAATTCATCATTTTGAGACAAACCTGAAGATTTGTTGCTGCACTCCATCTCAACACATGTGTCCCAAAAGGGGTATAGCATGGATTTCCCCAAAACCGGTCCAAACTCAGAAACCTCCTGAGAACCCGTGCTTGCCACCTGCAATGACATCCCTGTGGCCGGCCGTTTCGTCATCTTCCCCATTTTCATTGCCATAATTTTGGTCAAAAATTACCCCCGTTTTTGGGACCCCATATTTTTTCTATAGCCCCGGCCTGGCGCTTGCATGCATTCCTCCAAGGACCCCGTGAATGTGCACCTGTAGCCGGAACTCGGTGACCGATGAATGGACGGTTCTGAACATACGTGGGATGTGCAGTGATTGGAAATCCCCTGCAAATGGGTATTTACATGGGAAAATTATCTATCGATGGTGGATTCTTAAGAGAGCCATGTTTGAAACTGCGGAGGGTAGATCTGGATGTTATCAAATGCATGTTCTCAGATGCCTTGTCAAAGGGGATGAATGGGTTACCTGTTACCTCTTTGGCCTCCATCAATTTATGGCTGAATCCAGTGAAATCACAAAAAAACCTCCAGGGCCATCCAATTCCAATTCCGACTGCACAAAGGGCATCGACTTTTCCACGGGGGACCCAAAAACTATGGAAGTTCCCAGGGACCACTACAGATTCGTGGGGGCACGTCTTAATCTTCCTGTGGCCCCCATGATTCCTTGTAGTTTCTTCATGTTTGTTGGACACCCATGATCCATTTCGCCCCAGTTTGATGAAAAACTCCAATTTTCGCTGGTGAAATCGCCACAACTTTGCTGCTGAAAGAAATGTTGTGTCCAACCTTCTCTGCAACCATTTCAAAATATTTAAGATATCCTTCATTTTTGCCAAGAAAAACTCACTTAATTTGATGTGGATGTAAAAAAATATGCCGGGAGGTAGAACCAACAAAAATGGGGTTTGAATAATGGGATGTTTTTTCCAGGATGTACAGTCAACAATATATGAAGTGAGCAGTTTCAAATTGAGCAGTTTAATTTTATGATATGTTATGGTGATATTTGATGGGATGGACATGACCAACAAGATACAGCCTGGTTTTCTTTTTATCGGTGAAAATTGGTGAGTCAATGCCTGGAAACACCCACCTAAAAACCAGCTCAAATCCCATATCCATGTTGCAAATGATGGTTAGACCACCCAAAATCACCAATATCTATATAGTCTATATGTCACTTGATGATATACCGCAACTATATCTGCATTAGATGGTCAAAGAATTATCAACCTTGCCAAGAACCATAATCTGTTTCCAAGATAGCACTAGTAATTGCAAGGAGAATGATATCCCCAATATAAAATATACCAAGATAATACTGTGATTAATTTTCATCAATATATATATACACACAATGATCAATCCGTTTTAGAAACAATTGGTATGACTAATCCACATTGATCAATGATTCCCCATTCTCATCAATCATAGAAAGAATACTAGTCCCCACTAGTGGAACATATGGTCATTAACCCCACATTGGGAATCCAAACATCAAAACAGAATCCCAAATCCCCGGTTGATGACCATTCCCCAAACTGGGTTATCATCCAAAGTCTTATTATAGTTGGTTGTAAATCCTAAATATTCCCATGAATATACCATTAAATCATAGTTGTTCCTGATTGAATCCAAGTTTTGACCGCCTTTAACATGACATCCAGTCGTTCATGTACTGAAGAGAGAAGAAAAGGGTGCGCCCTCCCAAATAATCATCAATCAAGCATCATTTATCAAATATATCCCGACAGTTTTGATAGTTAACCACCCTAAATTATATCATAATTGTATCCCCATGAATCACGAGCTACTCAATCAGCAGAGTTCGCAGGGATAAAGCGACATTTCAATGACATTGAATGACGATGTTTGATGCTTAAGTCCTATGTGTCATGATGTTTGATGCTCTTTGATAGTTAACCACTCTACAAGTCATAGTTACCCTCTGGTTATTTAACATAGCCAAAATGGCCCATTTATAGATGGTTTACCTGGGTTTACCTATTAAAAATGGTGATTTTCCATGGCTATGTTAAATAACCAGAGGGTAAGTTATATCCCCATTAATGTGGTAAACCTGTAAACCCCATATTCAACAAACCCCAAGGACCGGTTTTTCTTGGCCATACCTGGGCGATGTAAGATGACCCCCATAGAATGGTTCGATAATGGGATGGTTTGCTATCATTTGGTTTGCCACGTTAATGTGGGTAAAACAATAATAAACCATACCCCAAATCACTATAAATAGGTGGTATAAACCATTCCCAAATGCGTGGTTTATTATTGATGTTTCCCACTTTATTCCATTATTCCAGTAAATCATTGTAATTATCACCATAATTACCGATCATTCCTTGATTACTACCTTCTGGTTGTTTAACGTAGCTATGGAAAATCCCCCTTTCTCATAGATAAATCAATGAACCATGTTCCATAGCAAACTGTTCAATAACGAAAAGGTATATCCACCATTAATCACCAATAATCACCATTGATCATTGTTCACCATTAAATTGACCATTAAAACTGACATTGTATAGTTATCAATGATTAGTAATAAACCACTAATATACAATTAGAGAATTAGATATATATATATATACATAGATAGTGAACCATTAAATTAACCATTAATAGATGATTATTACCATGATATACCCATGTCACAAGCTCGGCACGGTGCTCGGCGCAGGATCTTCTGAAAGCGCTGCCGGTGCAGCTGGGCCGCCAGCTGTTCGGGGCGCAAAGTCTGCGCCGCCTTCGTCGAGGCCAGGGATGGCCAGAAAAAAACTGGGGAAAAATGGAGAAGGGTTTAAAATGTGGAAAACTTAGGAAAAGAATTGGGAAAAATGAAACAAAGTGGAAGAAAAATTATAGATTGATATGTGACGTCTTGACATGTCTTGACCACATGAGGTCACTACCATCCATCCAACAGCATGTTCAACATTCACCAAAAATTACCCGTTTCAACAACTCAAAAAACGTATGCATGTGGGGATGGCAGATAGTCGCAGCCGGGGCCGTGGCAGCAATGCCCAAATATGTACCCTCTTGCAGGCCACTGGAACACCAGGCATCCGGGTAAGACTTTATTCCTCAATCCTCGAAATCAAAAATTTGGGGAAACTACCAGAAAGTTGGGTACCCGACATGCGATGTTCGAAAATCGAAGAAAACTACCACAAAATTGGCCAACTATCCTTCTTTCCCCCATGCTTCCCCCGGTGCGAACCCCGCCTCCAGACACGCACGCAGAGCTGCCACCTCCTGGCACGGTTCAGGTGACCAAGTAGCCATGGTTGGTCTCTGGGGCTGCGCGTAAAATTGCGCCGCAACCCCAATTGCCAATTACTAAATAGGTTTCACGGAAAAATGGGTATGCCCCCTTTAATGTTAATTTTAGTGTCGATACCCCCTTGTAATTGAAGATAGTTGATTATGGAAAATCGCAATATTTCAAAGGTAAATTATGTTTATAAATCGACAAATGTCCATAACTATGTAAAATTACTGGCGGTATTTTTCTAATACATAATCCGTGAGCCCCCAAGGCTTCATACAAACCCAAGTCGGATGGTTCTCCAAGCAGGGTTGGCTCACTAACCTGGTTGAAACCCCGCCTCAGCCAGCTCCAAATGCTGCTTTGCTAAGCCTCAATTACCAGAAAATTTGGTGGCGCGCAGGAGTGTGCCAAGGCATAGGATCCAAAAGAGCCGCTGGCTTGTTGTTTCACGTCAAGAATCGCCGCGTTCCGCCCAAAAAAGCGCTTTGTTGTGCCGGGTAGCCTGACTCCTGCAACTTGAATGTGCTCGTCACATTTTTTTAAATTTTGCTAGACATATGAAAAAACAATGTTGCAAGGACTTTGCGAACGAGGAAGCGCAAACAAAAAAAACATGGGAAAACAATAACGCGAGCGCCTTGCGGGAGCAAAAGCACTGGGGGGTGGCCCTATGCAGACAGATAGATAAATAGATAGATAGATAGATAGACATTGTAGCACATTACGGACATGCACAGTGAGGTTTATGTCTTGACTTCCTTAACGTCCAAGCGCTTTGCTTCTTTGCCGTTTGAAAACACAACGTCTGCGTAGCCCACTTAAATTTATCCAGCTGGTGGTTTCTAGTTTCAACCCCTCGAAAATAGTCAGTTGAGGGTCATCATCCAAATGTGGGCAAAAATTAGATACTTGAAGCCACCAGTTTGATCAGTTGAAGGCAGAGAAGGCCCCGGGAGAAATCCTCAAGTCATATCTGGCTCGGCAAAACTAGATACGTGAAATGTGGTAAATCCCTGCATTGCCTTATCTTGATGGATATAATTATGGTGATAGAATGGTGATATAATAATGGTGATATAGTGGGGATATGATGGGATATATATATATATATAATATACATAACCAACCATATGGGATATCGTTTTGTGTTGTTTGTTTAGTGGGGAACATGATTCCCTAAATCTGGCTGGATTTGGGGTCCCCAAACCTCAACAACAGTGAATGTTCATTCGCCAAAAATCAAAGTTGACGGGAACAAAAATGAATTTTGGTCATATTCGGCAATTTCTCTAACCATCTATTTTTGGGGGTACACAGTTTCACCCATAGCAGGAAATGTTAGGAAATGAGTCTTGTGTTACAACCGATGAGTCTGCGCTTGCGCAGATCAGTTGAGGCCCAGCGCGAGCGTGAATCAATCTTTGTGCAGCAGCTGGGACACTCAACGGATTGAAGGAAAAATATAATTGCCTCAAAGTTAGATAAGTTATATAGCTTGTTTGTGAATATTTGGAGCTTAACCATCCAAACCAAGATATTCACTCACATTAGTCCAAGCAATAGATTGATCCATTGGAAATCTTACAGATTTCCAATGGTTCTTACCAGGAAACATCCGTGTTTCAACAGGAAATATTCGCGGCTCATCCAATTCACATCGTCCCATTCAAAAAACCATTGAAACGATCAGGATCTGCGGATCCCTCTGTGGCGATGTGATCATGGTGAACATTGGTGAACCGTGGGACCGGCCCATCATGCCCATCTCCCAGATCCAAACATCGGAAAATCTCCGAAAAATATGCGGTAAGACAGTCAGCGACCTAAAAATGTGTGGGGTCTGAAACATCATCTGATCTTGGACGGCCTAAAAATCTGCAGTTTGAGATTGCTGGAGTCGGTTTTTGTCCAGTTTCCAGATTTCTGGGCATCAACAACCACAATGATCCTGTTTGATATGGGTAGGTGATGGTGAAAACCAGTTTAATAAAGTCCAACCCGCTTGGCGCAGACAAACACTGACTCAGTAAGGGAATCCTTTCTTGTACCGCAAAAAGGGAAGTGCATCCCAGTTGGTGTGTGGTAAGTAATAAACCATGGTGTAGCCTATATGTGATAACGTTGAGTTTAACAAGGGCTGACCTGGTATGCGCAGGTAGATAAACCTAGTTTGGCTTAGTTTGTTTAATTAGATTTGCACACGTCAGACCTCCCCGTTACACTGCAACCCCTCACTGTCTGGATGATAAACATCCAGGTTGCCGATTGCCACACCGCACCGCATTTGGCTTCCAGCCGCCCCTGCTGGGTAGGGAAACTGTTGAAACTCCATTATTTTAAGACATGCCCTTTCCGACCTTTCCTCACGTAAGTCTCGGCGGACAATGCAACTGGATCTCAGTCCGTGACGTTCACAACAGCCGCAGGCTTCCTCCGTGCACAGGAAGGGGCCCCCAGCAATTTAGCTAGGAGTATGGGATTGATTCATGGATTTATAGATTAATAGGAATATCATGTCCACCAATGTCCATCTCATGGGGATACCCTCTGGTACTTTAAGCATTTGCTATGGAAAATCACCAGTTTTCACGTTGAACTTTGGCTGGGCCATTCCTTCCGTAGCAAACTGTTGAATTAGCGGAGGGTAGCGATAAGTTGGCTTGTTCCGAAACTAGGGCTATAACTAGCTTTATGGTGGAACTATCTAGAGTTAGATGGGGTTATAAACCCATCGCTGGGGCCCTGGCTGACATGATGTTAATTGATGTTGTATATTCTCCTGTAAAGATACAAAATGATGTGGAAAGTCCACCATTTGTAGAGAATGGTCCAGCGTTTTTCCAGGGGACACCGTGGGTTTTCAACATTTACGTTAGTTTACCCTAGGAAATTTTTGACAAATGGTGATTTTACCCTTGGTAATGTTGAACATTTGCCAAAGTGAGGACTTTGACTTAGCCGACCAAAAACGGACACGTGTAAGCCTACGTTCACATTTTGTTTGACCAACCAACTGTGAATAAAAACCATATGATGTACAGCAACGGGGAATGGATTGACCAACAATAATGGGTAGTATAGTATATCACTAAGAAGAATGTATGTATGGCTATTCAACAGGAATAGATTTTGGTTGTTAGCTGGGGTCGATTCAGCATGGTTCATTTCTCCACTGTAAGCTGCTGAATCGATGATTTTCCCGTCATGTCACCTCCTCTGGATATATTCTGTTTAAAAAAAGAACCACTGACCATATAAAAAAAATAACGGCCAGTAGACATGAGCGCCCTTTTAGGATTAAAAAACGCACCTGGTTTTTGTCCTGTAATGTCCATCAACTAGACAAGGTAAATCAAGTCACAGAGGGAAATTTCCAAGTTTCCCATACCTTCCCATATCACTCCCATACCAAAAAAAGGATCGGGGAAACCTTGAAATCATTGGTGCATTTATCTATGGTTATCGGATATTATAGAAGATTATAACATAGCCATTATCATACTATAGATTATATAGTATAACATAACCATTATATTATATATTATTTACTATATTATCTATTTGGTTTTTATAGAAGATTTTTTAGGATCTGTGCAGATGACCCATTTCAATGGGTCCACCAAAGGCGAAAAGTCCACGACCGGAGGATTAATTTTTGTTAAAAGAAAACATGGCCAATGTATCATGTTTAACACCTATAGATTTACCCAAAAGAAAATAAAAAGTGATTTACCACTATTTTAGAAGGATTTTCCTGTTTCATTTTTTTTCAAAAAGTTGCCCAACTCTGGTGGTGTTCCAAAAGTCTCCACATACCGCCTTAAGTCTGCAGTGTAGGACTGCAACGAATTGCAAAATGATTTTTGCTGGGTTCGTCTGAAACTATCGTACCCATCAATCCATAATTCAGTGACAAACCATCAATATACAGTAGCCTGTTAAAATGGCTGATTGCCAGGTGAAACCATCAAGCCAACACACTCATGTTGGTTTTATGGAAAAAAACATCCACTATCCCCAATTTTACCACATTTATAGGTGGTATAAACCACCAAAATATGGGAGCTACCTTTTTAGATATCGGATCAATCCGGGATGTGGGACAACCCAAATGCATCGCCAACAAGGCCCAAGAGTCTCCACGTTCCATGGTTCCAGATGTCTATGATCTTTGATTTAAGAAAAAAAGGCAAGAAAAAACAAATAAAGTTGATTCATCAAAAAGTTGATTTTTAAATGATGATCAATAATCAACTATTCATCAATTTTATTTGTTTTTGATGATCTTTGATCAGAATAATGATTCATAGTGATTTATCAAAAAAATATTCAGTTGATTCGTCGAAATATCATGAATGATGTCGTTGATACTGGTTTCCGAAACACTTGCGACCATCCCCGCATTCTGGTTTTAGGAGGTTGAACCAATACTCAACCACCGTGAAATGTTCTTGAACCTTTAACCCAAACGAAAACGTCGATTTTTTGTGTCAACGAAACGGGAAGAAAATCAGTTTCGATCAGCTGCATGGCGATGCAATCGTCCAATTTTTGCTGTCATGTCTTTGCAGCACAAAAAAAATGTGGATTTGATTACGAAAATAGTGAGGATGAAGACACAATGGAGAGATCATGGGAATAGACCGGGGATATAGTCGGAAAACAAAACGATGACAAAGTCAAAGTAACAAATTCACAAACGACGGCTGTGGAATGCAGATGCAAACACACTCGGATATTTTGTTTCCCCCATCAGGTGTTTGGGCATGTTTCACAAACAATTGTCCGCATCGTTGAAAAAATGACTTGTGATGTCAAACGCCTGAGGATACCATCTATGGTACACTGCTGAAACTGGACATGCAAGTGGAACTGCAAATGTCGATTGACATGGTCCAAATGCAAACGTATGGATATGCAACTGTATATGGCTAGGTGCAGGCATGATGAAATCCTGTTCACCCCGCCTCACTTTCAAATCGCTAATGCCGAAACTGTCTGTACAAATATTTATTTCTAGTGATGCTAGTGAACCTGAAGCTTCATCTAAGCCACAGAGCAAAGAGCAGGTTCATGCGCAAATTCCTCAGTGTCATCTAAAAGTTTCACGGTTTCAAAAGCGTTTCTGCTGGACATCCAAAGTTCGCTGCAAGTCTCACGCTTTGATTGCGGGTTCAAGGGGGCACATTGTAGCGAAGACCACAAGTCTCACCGATGACAGTTTCAAGGCGGTGCATCAATCTCATGCCGCGCTTCAGTTTCATCCCATTCGACCTCCAAGGGCTGCTCTCGTGCAGTCAGCAGTAGATTGGTCTCACGCATGGTGTTGTACAAATCTTTTTCTCCATCGGAAATCTCAGGGTCATCCGTAGGAGGACAAGAAGGTGGAGACTCACCATGGTGATATTTCATCCACAACTCTGGGTCTGACACTTCGCACATCTCACAGTTTCGGTAGCGAAGATCCTTCTCACTTTGTGAAAACATCTTTTGATCCGAAGCGCCTACAAATGCAAGCTGCATGTGATACCAAACTTGTTACACTTCTCAAGTGTGGAGTGTCATCCTTGCGCATGGGGCAACAGCGTCAAATTCTTTCACCCCGCCTCAGGTGAACAAGTTACACGAGTGAACCTGTGTTCACTTCAAAAACCAGGTTGCCTCTCAATGCGTCAAAGGCTGCACAAGTTGATTTCAACCTATGTCCTAGGCAGCAAAGCGTTGACCTCAATGATCTGCATCTCCAAGCTATGCTTAGCATCCAAATCGTTTGCCAGCTCAGCTTCGTCCCACTCAGCTTCAAGACGGTGAAGTCTGGCACGATGTGCAGCATGCATGTCGTCCAACTGCTGCTGGAACCTTGGGCTGTCTTCATCAACTCCATAGTGAAGTCTACACCACTCATCTGGATCAGACACGTGGCTCATGTCCTCAGCATCCATGTATCGTCGGTGACGTGTCCTTGGAGTTTCATCAAACTCATCGTCATCCTCTATTTCTGATTCACCATCTTCTCCTTTGACTTCAGCACCAGGGGACTTCAAGTTCTTTTGCAAAACTCCCAAGACGTCCACCAAGGTGCGGTTCATCCTAAGAGTCCCTTCCAGACTATAGACACGAAGAGCAAGCCATAGAATCGTGCTAAATGCCACCACCAGCAAAGTGAAGAGGAACATGGCCAATGGCGGCATAGAGGTTGAATGGGCTCCCCAAGCGTCAGCCATAGGGCTCAAGGCGCTAACCAGGAGGACTTTCAACAAAGTCTTAGAGGCTCCAGTGCTAGGTCCAGTCGAACGCAGCTGCTTGATGCTATCTGCCACAAAGCTCTGTGAGGTCAAACGCTCGTAGGTCTCTGAGCCAACACAATGTGAGACTGTTTGGTCATAAACTCCAAGCAAAAACATGAGGTACAACATGCGTGGTCGTGGATGTCGTTTTGTTCCCATGTCACTCACATTTGACTTAGTTCCAATTGGGTGAATTGAAAACACTCCACGCTTGCAAAACTGTTGCATTGTAGGCAGATGCCTAACTTTCTCAACTCCTTGCCTCTGCAAGATGGCTCTGCAAGCGCTAGAGTCGATGAAGAGCCTCACTGCCAACTCTTCACCTGGAAAAGGGTAACTAAGGCATTCCTTGAGCAGCACTGCATCACAACCTCCACTCGTAGCAGCATATGTCTCAGCTTCGCCCGAGCTAAGGGCTATCGTCCGTTGAGTCCTGCTGGACGAATGAACCTAGCAACCATACAACATGATGCAGCAAGCACTAACACTTTTCCTTGAGTTTTTGTTCGTAGCCCAATCACTATCGCAGAAAACTTCAAGCACCATAAGGTCACCATAGAAGTTGTACAACCCATGCTGCGGCCTGAAGGTCAACTGCAAACATTGGTTGGTACATCCAAGCAAATAACCAGCGAAATACTTCAAGCAAGCAAACGCATGAACTGTGGGTTTAGCCATCCATGTAGCCAACGCTCGAATGGTGTATTGACATTCTGGATAGCCACTTGCTATATATAGAAGGGTGCCAACTGCAGATCTATATGTGCTAGAAAGCTCTGGACCAAGCTCGTCCGTGCGATCGTCAGCATCAAGTTCAGGATGTGCTGGCATTTTCTTTGGTTGAAAATGTCTCTTGATTTTCAGCAGGTCAAGCACATGCTCAATGTGTTCGGGGTGACTTTCGATCAACACGCTCGCTTCATCAGCCATGACATGCCTTCACATTGACACACAGCGGATTTTTCTCATCTTCGTCTTCGTCTACTACTGACTATATCTACGGATACGCTGGTGATGAATACAAGTCCCCTGTGCGGCTCTGTGCTGCGCATCCCCGTCCACCGTAAATGGGGCTTCAAGATTGATTTCCTCAAGGCGGTGCAGCCAACAGATTCGTCTCCTCAAAGGGTTCCACTTCTTTGATGCCTGGCGCTTAGTACCTGAAATGCTGGGGGCGCCTGAATTACAGGTGAACCCCAGGAAGGAGAACGTCACCGGACCTGATGGTGCTGAAGAAGTGGTTGAAGAACCACATTCTGATGACGAAGCTACCTCTACAGAAGGCGATTCAGATACAATTTGAGACACAGAGGATGGGCTTCCGTGGTGTCCATCATTTCCTGACGCCATACTGAAGACGAACTGTCAGGAGCAGCAGAAAAATTAGAGATCATGCTGGAACAGCAGAAAACCGCATATTTTCTTTGTCCCCCAAAACCTTGGTGCCTTACCGGAGTTGTGGCTTCAAGCCAAGTTAATGATTGGCCTGAAGCCCTTTCAAGACAAGTTGGCCCCGGCTCTTTGTTGCTATTGCCACTGAGCTCTGGCTCTGGGGTCAACAGGCTGTAATTGGCACCACATTTGATGCTGTTGCCAGAAGCCTCACCATCCGGCTAGCAGAGCACCTGGCCCGTTACCTCAGCTCCCTAATGCAACATGCCAAAGACCTGGCCACACCCCACACGCAGTGCCTCCTAAGTGACTAGCCAAACAGTCACAGCTGTACAAGTGGTGGACTAAGGTGGCAATTGCAACACACAAACACCACAACAGAGCAACCGGCGAGAGGACGAAATGCAAATCCCCCAGCCAGATTTGCGTATCATCCCACGCAAACCAAAAACAAACAGCCAAAAAACAAACAAAAAAGGGGCCGGGGCCCAACACCAACAAACAAACACAATTACCACCCCGGCAATAGTGGGTTGAAATACCCACCAAGCCAGTAAAAGTCGCAAAGACAAAACGTAATTCAGGTGCCAAATAACAAACGAATTAGTAGGGAAAAATTTAAACATTGAAGTCGAAGCAGAGTGAGAAGAGCCTACTGTAACTGTACACAAGACGATGGGCCACTCAGCATCCTCTCAGTAAAGCTTCGTCAAGAACGAAAACAGGCAAGGTGAAACAAGTGAGACAGGGGGACGGCAAAGACCAAGAAAAAGATGCACCAGGAGATTAAGAAGGCAAAAGAGCAAAGCCAAAGATGGACAAATCACCCGCCCAGTTCTAGCGAGGTGGCATCTGGTTGATCAATATCATAGCAATTACTGAAGGATGGGCATCCTAACTAGCTGAGCTCTCAGCTGTTTGAGCAGGCACAGCAGGCCTGTCATATCCATACCGACGTTTGCGTAAAACTTTGACACACAAAGTTAGACCGTGAAAACCGCTTTCAAACCTCTCGCATTTCCAAAGACAGTCCATCAAGGAAAGTCCAAAAATCCGGAGAAAATCCAAAGTCCAAAGATCATCCTCTCGATGTCTCTCGCATACTTTTGCACTCTTGCAGTTCAAACTGGAACTAGAATTAACTAATGCAATCATCAGACCTCAAAGTCTCGATAATTAGATCCTGCTGCTTTTTCCAGTTGCGGAAATGTATTTTTTCCGTTGCGGCGACTTTTTGCGTTGCAAAGCTGGGCTTTCTCTGCTGCTGGTTTTTTTTCCTGCCTCAGCCGCTTTTTTTCTTGCCTCGGACGGGTTTTTTCCCGCCTCGGCTGGTTTTTTTTCTCGCTGCCTCCAAAATGCATTTTTTCTGCTGCAAAGGTGCTTTTTTAATGCTGCAAAGTGTTTTTTCTGCTGCTTTGAATTTTTCCCGCTGCGAAGCGGCATTTTTTGCTGGCGTTTTTTACCGCTGCGGAAACAGCTTTTTCCCGCTGCACGGCAATTTTTTCCTGCTGCCAAACGTGTTCTTTTCCGTTCCGATGTTTTTTCCCTGCTGCGAACCTGGAGAACGTAGAGTCATACATTGGGCGTTCGCCACTTGTAAGCTGGATAGCGCATGGACAAATAGGTGACAAAGGCGACCAAACATTGAAACAACCGTCCGCAAATGAAAAGTTGAAACGTGCAGCGGTGAACGGCAAAAAGAAGAAGAAAAAGCAGAAGAACGACAACAACCACAAGAACAAGAACAAGAACAAGAACAACAACAACAACCACCACCACCACCACCACCACCACCACTACAACCTCCACCATCACCACCATTACCACCACCACCCGCAGCAGCATGGGCAGCATGGACAATATGTGCAGCATGAGGAGCATGGGGAGCAGCACGTGCCATGGAACGCATACAATGACTTTCCTCCGGCCCCCCCTTTCGCCACATGGAACCAACAGGCACAGATGCAGCTACGACCACAGCAACAACAGCAACAACCGGTGACAATCATGACGACGACAAGTACAACGACGACGACGACGACGACGACGACAACAACAACAACAACAACCACAACCACAACCACAACAACAACCACAACAAGAACAGCCACAACAACATCAACAGCAACAACAACAACCAACAAGAACAACAAGGACAAGAACAACAACAACAACAACAACAAGAACAAGAACAAGAACAAGAACCAACAAGAACCAACAAGAACCAACAAGAACCAACAATAACCAACAAGAACCAGCAAGAACCAACAACAACAACAACAACAACAAGAACAAAAAGAAAAAGAAAAAGAACAAGAACAAGAAAAAGAACAACAAGAAGAACAAGAAGAACAAGAAGAACAAGAAGAACAAGAAGAACAAGAACAACAAGAACAACAAGAACAACAAGAACGACAAGAACAACAAGAACAACAACGACGACAGCCAAAAAAGATTAATTATACAAGTTGTCTCAAGTCTCTTTGCTCTCTCGGGGCTCCTTACTCGCCTCAAAGGCGCCTTAAGTGTCTTAAGCCGCCTCAAGCTTCTTGAGTTTTCCAACCTGTTCCTTCAATTCTTTGGAAGAGTTGCCCTTCCGGCCACAAACCACTCAGCTTCATTGAAACCAAAACGTTGCGCTTCTGAACTATGAAACAAAAACTTCACAAAATGAACCCAAACTTCACAAAATAAACCAAACCAAAATGATTGTGGCTTAACTCTTCATTTTTTGTCCGTTGCACGGATCGGTCTTTGCTGTGATTTTGCGATTTTGCAGTCTCATTTTGGGTACCGCCTGACGGTCTGGACCGTGGCTATGCATAACGAAGAGTCAGAATGCTAGTGTTTTTCCTCAAGTGTGGTCGATGTTGCACTATGTGGCTCGGTCAGAATGCTAGTGTTGGTCAAAAAAATTGAGTAAGCTCAATGGATTGTGCATCGATCCATTTCAGTTTTCTTGTGTATGACATTGTCATTATGACTATTGTTGCTGCTGTATTAATTCGGTGAATTTGCACAATTCAATTGTCTTTTCGGCTGATAAACGACCTGGCGAGAGCCAGACGTTGGACGGAAAAAAGGGAGCCAACAAGGGTCAGAGATTCAATACAATCATTCAAATGGAAGCTGGCCACTGCGAAAACGCCACCAGAATAAATCTACCTTCAACTGGGTTCAAGCAGCAACCGATATGCACCCGCTTGCCCCAACAAGAAAAAAAATCATCCACAAAACAGCTGTCTCCGGATCCAATTCTGGGTACGGAAAACCTTCTCAAAACCGACTTCGCTCAAAAGAGTCTCCCAGTTGCCCTTCCTTTTTTCCGTCCATGGCTTCCGCCAGGTCGTTCACCATGTTTTGGTGCATGTTGGCAAATTGGAATGAATTGATTAATTGAGTCGTGCGTAGGCCGCCAGTGGTGAAATGGCCTCAAAAAGAAACTGGTAGAGAACAGTTGCGTAGTCCTGTGTACTGTCACATCAATCACAGCTCGCAAAGCGAAGCAAACCAACCAACACACAAAAAACGCTTCATTGAGCAAAACGTTGCGCTTCTGCAACCTTGATACAACAAGTCCATAATGCACCTGAATATGGTCTCAAGAATGGGACCGCCTGGCAGTTCCATTTTTGGGACCGCTGCACCGCTTAATAAAAAAAAGAAACTGTCTTTCATGTCTCCGTCTGGTAGCACTACTTTTTTTTTCCTCCTCCGGCTTGGCCGATTCGCACTAGGCACGGTCCTTACAATAGCGTAAGCGGTGAAAAGCATTTAGAAAAAGGACTCGTGTGGTCCAAAAACGCGGGCAAATCATCACATCGACACAAACAAAAAACCAAATCTCCGTCTGGTAGCACTAAAAATGAAACCGTAAAATCGCAAAATCAACAGCAAAGGCTGACCCATGCACGAATCCCTGCTCGTGGAAAAAGGCGATCTCGTCGCGTGCTGGATGATGCACATCTCAGGACCGTGCACAGACAGCTAGGCGCGGATCGATTCCCTCCGGGGTACGGGGCCGTGATCCTTTTTTTTTTCCGTCCAACGCCTCCGAGGCTTTCGCCAGGTCGTTACACAAGCTTTTACTTGCCGGAAATTGAATTGATATGCATGAAAAGCTACAAAAGAGAGCTGGTGTGGACCTTTACATAGTCCATAAAGCTATCCAATTGCCGAGAGCGAGCACAAACCAACAAAAAAGCAAACGAAACAAAAACCACAAAAAACAAAACACACAAAAAAC
>Ga0126342_10006341_pt1 | contig 20948 bp, 19 predicted proteins | sample Cyp1metagenome_FD_92528 | JGI IMG/M metagenome (GOLD analysis project Ga0126342, IMG submission 92528) | Coral microbial communities from Lord Howe Island, Old Settlement Bay, Australia - Cyphastrea 1 metagenome | ecosystem: Host-associated > Invertebrates > Cnidaria > Coral ...
ATCTTGAGCTATGCAGCTACACCCTCGCATGGTGGATGTATCCAATCCCAGTCTAATCTAGTTTTGACTTCCAAACACCTCTTTGCGCACACACCCGACCCTTGAGGACAGGGGGGGTCCTTAAGCACAGGGAATTATGAAAGTTAACAGGTACAGAAATGGACAATACACAAAAATGGCTGCGGCAGCATGGTCGCGACAGTGAACTCAATCTTTCTGAGGTATTGAACGTCGCTGTGCGCAATCCATTGTTTGGATTGCCTCAAGTGCTGTGGCCACTGTTTTTCGTCCAACTGTGCCAGTCTGCATAGGTGATTGTATTGATGTTGTAGTGTTGCAACCATCGTTGTAATTTGGGCCATGTTTGTTGGCAGTAGTGATGTTTTGTAGGATACACATGTGTGCCAGCATGCGTGGCTAAGAAATCACGGTCTGCTGTTGCTTCGCCACGACATGACTGTACAATGCAGGAACGACCTGTGCGGCGCTTGAGCACGAATTGGCTCAGTTTGAAGAAATTGGTTAGTTCTCAACGCGTTCCAATGACAACTACTCGGAGGCTGCAATGAACTTCTGCTGATTACAGCCGTAGGTTCTATTCTATTCAACGCTAGTCATGAACCCCTACATGGTAGTATGCTGTCAATGCTAGATGATGCTGTTCAATGGCTCAACTTCGTAAACAAGATCCACAACAAAACTCAGGTCAGCCTATTATCGAAAGCGGTGCAATAACCTGTTCCGCTCACGTGTGGTATGGACTATATCGAACAAGCTGATGAACATGTGTCGTAACAAGAGTTTGTAAACATTGTTGTTCTCTTTGAATATGGAGAATATTGTCGCTTGTTCACTTGGTGAAACTACAGGGCAAGAGCTGAGGACTAATAACCTCTCATTTCCACATCGGTTTGCAGAGTCAGCCGCGGAGCATCTTCGCGCATCACATCACTTTGCGGTGGCTCTGTTGTGTGTTTGTGTCGGCTCAAGAATCCAAATTGATTGTATTGTGGCTAAAGTGGCGTATATGCACCACCTTCTATCCTTTGCCCGGTGTACAATGCCATGCGTCTCAACTTCTTCCTGCTCAGTGTATGTGCCCCCGCTTGGTACGCATTTGTGGTTTGCCAAAGGGCCTCCAAGTACAAATAGGACATGTGCTTTTCCGCTGAGGTATCTCTACTACTTTTTGAACGCTGACTGTAGTCTATCATCCGTTGATGCTGCGCAACAGAAGCCTTGAGTTTGCCTGCCTGACATTGTTTCAGAACATGTTGGTAGTACCATCCCATAAAGTAGAGTTCCCAAGAAGCCAGTTTCACTGGTGGCGTGGGCCCAGTGGGACTGGGAGTTGCCTGCTCGTGACATTTTTGTAGAAGTGCTGCGTGGCATGTTTCGCAGGTGTAATTGCCACACTTGGTACTTGTCATGCTGGTGGAATGTGATGCTGGCAAGCGTGGTTTGGATAGGCATCCCACTTGCAACAATGTATTTTGACAATGTATTGATGATGTGTTCTTGTGGTAGGTCAATCCCTGGTGGGAAAGCTGCTTCAAGCAAGGCAGCAATTTCGCGGACACTGTTGTCTCCGTCTTGTAAAAAACGGTAATACACCGATGGGGGGTGAGTTCCTGAGCACGTGCTGCTGCTGAGTGCAAGCGCTGCTGAAGTGCTTTCTAGTTGATTGACTGGTAATGGTTTCTGATTGGCGGCTGCAAAGGTGTGACTACGGATGTGTTGCTGTCGATATTGCGTTTGACAGCTGCTCCGACTGGGTCGTCGGAGTGGTGTTGTGTTGCCTGTGTTGTTTAAATTAGACGATGCTGCCATTGCTATGGTGGCAGGTATGTGCTTGGGTCTTGGCGCAGTACCGGCCTGTATGGCTGTTCGTGTGGCTACTCATAGAACTTGGGCTGACAATGTAAGTGGTGGTGCCCTTGTCGGTTGTGGAGCTGTTGTTTGTGGTGGTGGTGGTGGTGGTGGTGGTGGTGGTGGTGGTGGTGGTGGTGTGTTGGTGCGTGGTGTTGCTGTCGTGGTGTTGCTGTCGTGGTGTGGATGAACGTCGGTGATGGTGATGCCTTGGCGCGTCCGGATCTGGATCTGGAAGATGTGCAGTCATTTCGTTCTGACCGTTTTGCTCTTGCTCTGCTGCATGGCTTGTGGTGATATTGTCGGCGATGTCGACGCCGCATGCTCCGACTTCTTCGGCTTCCACGCCTAGATCGTGGAGTAGTTGAGTGCCTGCGTCGCCGGCTGGCGTGATGTGGTGAATGTTGCTTTACTTGTTGAGGCTGAACGCATGTTGAATGACCAGGTGGCTGTGTGGCTAGTGATGGTGAGGTGGCGTCTGGGTGGCTGGGTTGTGCTGTGGGTTGATGTGATGGCGATGCTTGTTGTCCGTAGACAAAAGTGAGCCGGTCAGGAAGTCTCGATAATTTTGGCTTGTCGTTCCAGCCAATGTAGAAGGAGCTGGTGCTGGCGATGGTGGTTGGTAAGCTGGAAAAGGTGCTGGGCATGCTGCGGCCGGAACCATGTGGACATGTGCAGGGCTAGTAGGCGTTGGTGTGTGGAGCTGCTGCTGTGCTGGTGGAATTGAAATTGGACAAGTTGGGTTTATGGCAAATGGCGTTGCAGCTGATGTTGTTGTTGGTATGTTCACCTGAGAGGTTGCGGTGGGTGCTTGCTCAGCAGTTGGGTATGGATATGTTGGTGGTGGTTGTGTGTTTGGTGCCCAAGGTGGTGTCCAAAGCATGTGTCGATACATCCAGTCTGCTGAAGACGCCATATGCTCCATGAGAAAAGCGTAAGCGCCGCCACTTGCCCGCCGGTCAAACTCAACTGTCAAATCAAATAATTACTGTGGTTGAAGTTTGTTTGGGGGATGACACAAGGAATTCTGAAATGAAAACTCTGAGGAGGAATCTGATGGAAAATTCTGGCTTCAAATATCTGGTAGCAAATCTGGTTCTGAAGGGTGAATTGTGTGTAGTGGTTTGGCGCATGGTGCAAGATCTGCTTCTGCAGCACAATAAGGTGCGAACACCTTTGAACCGAATTCCGTATAATTCCGTTGTAACAGCCGGTCTGGTGAAACTCTTGAATCCCCGGCGGACGCACCGCCAAGCTTCCCTGGCACTTTATCAGACTTCCAGGTGCATGAGAAGCACTACACAATTCGAAGCACTCGGAAGGGAGAGGATGAAATGAAATGAAATGAGAATTCGTGTTTCCGCCTGCGGGTTTCCAGTTGCCATTCAAAAACAATTCGTGCAGGTTCAAGAATTGGCGTCCCGATTCTCTCCCAATTGATTTCCGTAGCTTCGTTGGCACGGATAGGAAATCAGTATCCGTGCCCCTGCTCTGCTGGTATACTGATTCGAAACGAACGATCAAAACTCATGTGCTGCCCGTCTGAAGCTGCACGAAGCGCCGGATTCAAACTCATGTGTAACATGTGTAACATACGTCAAATTGCATGAGACTGCCATATCCAAGCTTATGCGTTGCATGCCTCAAAGTACATTGAACTGCTACTAATTCGAAACGAACGATCAAAACTCATGCAGTGCACGTCTGAAGATGCACTGAAGCGCCAGAGTCAAACTTATGTGTAACACACACTCACATAAAACAACCCCCAACAGAATGGATTTATCACTACGTAATTAATTATTTTAGTAGGGAACTACTTGTCCATCTCTGGGGAAAACTATGCGCATAGTATTATCAATCTGCTTATGTCTTTGTATGATTGTTTATATATATATAATAAATAAATAAATCTACAGTACATCGCTGGGTGAGAGAGCAGCTATGGCAGTAGCAAGAAAAGGGCTCTCCACATCCAGGCGCAAATGTTACTGCACAACAGGAAGCGCGCATATTGATGCACATAGGGATGCATGAGCAAACAGAAACCTACGCTTATACACATATATGTGGATCACACACACATATGTATATTATATATATATACAGCATATACGTGTAGAGATATATGTATGTATATATATATATGTATATAATACAGATGTAATGTATATAAATATATTATATATACATGTGTAGTCATGTGCATACATATACAGTATGTATCACAAATACGGTATATAATATTAATATATGTGCACAAAGTCAGCGGGGAAAGTGAGAGGATGGAAGGAGAAAACTCTGCCTGTGTTGATCTGGTCCATCATCATCTTGTTCACCTTGGATTTGCTCAGAACGGCTGCCCACACCCAGAAATATGTTGTACAACCGCAAACAGGTCATATGTCATAATCCAAGTCAGGTCATTGCCTGGGCTTGAAAATAGCATACCTCAAAATTCCATGATTCATCACCATGTTTCGCAACTGCAATCCTATGTCTATTGTCCTTAGCAACTCCAGGTTTATCTTCTACGACTGTCCCCACAAGAAAAACTGACAAAATACCAATACATTAATAGCCATTATCATTTAATGTTAAGTTCATATGAATAAGCAGCCCGAATCAATCAACACCCACAGTCCAAAAAAATGTTTGGCAATACTACTTTGGGTTGGTCCCTCCTTATTAAACCTACCAATAAACATGCCCACTACCCGTATGAAACAACACCGTGCTCAGAAATCCTAATTTTCTTGTGGTAGTCAAGTTTTTTTAAATAGTTTTAATTGTTTTTTCATGGTTGTAAAACTAATGTTTTGAAGGGATGTCCCATGCCCAATCTCACCATCTCACCCCATTGGGAGGGAGGTTGCCTCTGAAAAGAGAAATCTCGACCCATTGGCAGGCAGGTTGGTTGTTTTCTTATGTATGACAAGCTCTAAGCCTAGGTTTTTAATTCGAGGGGACTCTTACCTTCTAGGGGGGGTCTTAACAAGCGAACTTGGCATTATCATCCCTCAGCTGGATTCCCTTCATCCCAGGTTGTTCAAGGCATAAACCTCCATATATACATATATATATATATATATCAGGTTGGTGGTTTCAACCCCTCTGAAAAATATGAGTTCGTCAGTATTGGGATCATGATTCCCTATGGAAAATTGTTCCAAACCATCAACCATATATATATATATAGTTGCTTTACATAATTGCCATTAAGTCCTATTCTCATCTATTCTCCTGAGCTATTATCATCTAATCATACTCTTACCTATTGATGATCATCCTTGAACAAAAACAAAAAAAAACCTTCAAAACGGCCTTACATAACTTATGTTACTCCAGCAGCTCCAATTCCTTCCATCCCGGCACCTCGGCCATGGGAATCTCCCAATTTTCCAAAAATTTCTGCACATTGGGCGCGAGGATATGCAGGTCCCGGCTGACGGCGATGTCCACGCTGGTGGTGGTGGCTTGCGTGCGCTTGTCGCCGATGTCCCAGGCTTGCTTGTCGTAGGGAGGAAAGATCACCTGGCGGAAAAAACATATGGTTTTCCAACAGGTATCTATAGATCTAAAGAGAAAATCTAGATACAATTGTACGCGTAGATGTATTAAAGATAGACATGATATAGATCATATACCTGGTTCTTCAGGTATATTTAATTATATATAGGCAATACGGCTAAGTTATAGTAATTCACTAATCTGCCCAATTGTATCTATTCATATTTATTCTAATCTGTCATTTTGTGCAAGTATATGCAATTTTGCGACAGTGACGTGACAGGGAGGTCGCTATAGTTTATCCATGTTTATCCAATTAACAAATACACTATGCGGCATGTACACACACATACACACACACATATATAAAATATTATTACAGTACAAATATTATAGATTTTTTGATATAAACATCTATCTATATACTGTATTACTGTATATATATAAATAATTACACAGTTCAACACACACACACACCCGCACACACACACATCTCTCTTTCTTTCTCTCTCTCTCTCTCTCTCTTTCTCTCTCTCTCTCTCTCCCCCTCTCGCTCTCGATATACAACACACATTTTTTGTATTAACTTCAAATGTAGTTATTCGCGGGAGGAACATCACCAGGCCAGGATCCCAGACTTTCGCCCCCCCCCCACCTCCATGGGAGACAAAGTCAGAAAGGTAGGGTCAGGGACCCACCAGTAGAACCAACCTGGCAGCCACGAAAAAAGCGAAATGCAGTGGATTTATGATTTTGCTCATAGGAAACCACCCAAAATATGGGCTGTCCTTGGATTTTCTCTTCAACCCATTCTGGCAGAAACCTAGTACATTTAATAACATCAGGTAGCAAAGTCACGACTTGGGGATCCTCATTTAGGATCTTAGCGAAACCGAATCACAAGAATCACATGAAAAAAAACCTAGATGCTGGTTTTGATCTTCGGCAACTGAGTAAACAAAGTCCAGTTCTTCGCTGTTGCCGCAGCCATTGGGATGTGGTATGATGTCGTTTTCTGCATGGTTCCTTCCATGTCCCAACCGTTTCCAGCGGTGAGCCAAACGAAGCAAGCCGAGGCATTGCTACGACAAGCAGGCGGGTACCAGAAGTGGTCGTCAAAGCATTTGCCGTACACTTCCTGACGGGGTTGGATCCATAGCTATGGCAAAACCAGCATTTTTCATAGGGATTTTATCATTACAAATAGGTGATTGTCCATATATGCTAGATTAGCGGTAATGACAATTCCAGATGGCAATTAGATGCAAATAGCGTTTCAATTTTGGGTGTCAACGGCCAACGAACACAATAAGAGCGAATCTTTGACCATCTATATACGTATGATTGGCAGTTCCTTTTGGGGTAAAGCGGTACACTGCGGCCCTGCGATGAAGCAAGGTGTCTAACCCCGCCGCATGACGCCTCGCCAACAATCTCGACACCGTCCCAATCCCCAGTGAGTTCAGCGTAGAACTTCATGGCAGACGTGATCATCAAACGCGTCTCGTTGCATGGCCTGAGTGTGGCTCCGTCGAAGGCTTTTGGACTGTCGAAGTACTTGGCGGCATCCTTGGAAGTTTTGAAAGACCACCAAAACATCAGGATTTGCAACATGTCAACAATGCATGGAGAAACCGTGAGTATCCCAACCCAAAACAATCGACTAACAATCGTTGGAAAGGAACAGGTAACATGTACAGTGATACATTATACGTCATTATACGTCTAGATTCCCCAGTCCTAGTGGAGATCCCACAACAAAAAAAAAAACTGTCAGCAATCCCAAGCATCATGCCACGAAATGTTGTAACCCCTGAAGAAATCGAGGTTGAGGCCCTCCGTCTCCCATGCTTCGTCACGGACCTTACTGGGAAAGAAGAATGAAGTCTTTCCGTTGTAGCCTTGGATGTGCTTCAGGAAACCCTAAACAAAAATAAACCGTATCCCCAGACTGTAGATTTCTCAAATTGATTTCCCATTGGGAAAATATGAGAAATAAAACATCATAAAACATCAGCAAATCCTGGTAGCCCATGTTGCCCAGGTTGATTGGAGCCATGTCCGGATAGGCGATCTGCAAAGCATCCCATTCCGGCTGGTAACCACCAGTCCATGCCTAACAACCCGTTCAACAAGTTGCGACCGGTATGACTTTAGTGCCTAAAAAAAAGCTGAACATCAAGATGATCTTCCCAAAAAAAATGTGGTGGGCATGTAAGACAGGCCTTGTATCCTTGTATGGCCTTGCTGGTTTTACTGTAAGTGAACCCGTTCAACAAAAAAAAGTGATTCTCAACCCAGGTTCCCACCCATTACATACTGGAACTCTTTTTTTTTCTGCCGGGGCTTCTGGAACTGGAACCCTATTTAAAAAATGTTTGAGTTTGGAAGGTGAGTTTCCCATTGGATATTCCGTTATGTCATGTTATATCCATCGTACTGGCTGGTTTAATATCTTTTTCTATTGTCAACATTTGGCAGCCATATTTGCGATGATGTTTTCCAAGTAACTGATAATCATCAGGGGGTTGAGTCACCAATTGGATTGAACGCCTCAATTTTGGAGAGGCCAAATGAATATAGAGATCTATTTGAGCGTTTCGAGCATTTCTTGGAAGACTAGATTTGTTCATTTTTGTCAGCCCCATGTGAAGTTTCATCTCGGGAAAGTACGGTGTACATGACTGAGGAGATTTTCAAGAACTTCCAGAGCCTCCACGTTGACGTGAGTGTATGTGACTGAAACGCCGTCACATCCTCTGTCTCCGATGGTTTCGGGAGTGGCACAACCCGTTAGGGCATAGAAACCATCCACGGTGGCATAGCCGATTCCCATGTCTCGGACATTGAAACCTGCAGGATTTCAAAGCTGGCGCCATTTTCAACCCCAACACCCCAACTATTGAGCTTTTTTGCAGCTTTCGGCTCCATAGGTGAAGGAAAACCTCATGTTTGCTCATTGGTAACTGGGTCGTTCCACGTCCCGGGATGTGGGGAGCCAACTATCCAGTGAAAACCTGCTGCCCAGGTTGGTTCCCTTCAACAACAAATTAATCATGGAACTTCTGTCTGCCCCCCTGACTTGCACCAGTTCAGACTGCTTGGTGGTCCCTCCAAATTCAAGCCATTCAACCCTTCATGGATATTAATTCATAATTGAATTTATCAATTTTGACCCCTGGTGGATGCTACTATGCAGCTAACTATCCTCAGGATACCCCATGGATGCTAATGCGCAGCTAATTTCAACAATACGAACTCCTCGCGGAAGTTACTATCAAGCTAATTTCATACAAATTTAGCCCTCTTGGACTCTTGGATGCTGAAACAAACCCCTCATGGATGCTGATGTCCAGCTATTCTGGTCAAAATTGATGCTGTTTAACCCTGTAGGTACGCTAATCCCAAGCTGTTTCCATTAAAACTGATGCCTTATTGATGGTCATTTCCAACTAATTCCCTGCAAATTCAAGCCATTCAACCCTTCATGGAACTAATTCATAACTGACTTTGTCAAATTTGACCCCTCATGGATGCTACGAGCCAATTCCCATAGAATTGATGCTCCATCGATGCTTATTTGCAAGCTGATTCCAGCAACATTGGTTCATGGATGAATGACAAGCACATTATTTCGGGGGTTGGGTTTTTTGACTCTCTACCTGGACCTTGTTTACCTTGTTGACCTATACGGGGGGGGTTATTAATCCAGGGCTGACATTATTTAAATTGATTAACAACCCACAACATGCAACACTGTCAGGTTGGTGAAATCCACTGGCGCCCAGTCTGCCCAGTCACCTATTTTCTCTTGGAGAATGATGCGGGCCACTTCACTGTTTATAAAGGAGGAAGCCCAACCTGCAGAACTTGGCTGCGACAGAAGTTCGGCTGAACCGAAACATGGGAAATTTGCTATGTGATATCCTCAAAGCCTCCTGTGCGCAAGGTCAAGGCAATGTATTTTAGGTACAGTATGAATTTCTAAAGGGACTTGCAACCAACATCCAACAACTGTCCGACCGCCAGGATCGACAACTGACATCAAAGGCCAACCTACAATCACCTATCTGCAAAAACTCAGTTGCCACAAAATGAGAATGTCCAAAAGACAGCCCAGCAGCCACCGATCCACATTCCGAGCGGATAGGATTGACCGGTCGCTGGATTCGTGAGGTTCTTTCGGTTTTCTGCGGGAATGGCATCGGGCAAGCAGGTCGCGCCAGCCACGGCCACCAGCTGCAAGCACAGCAGCCATGCAATCATGGTGCGGCGCTGAGGTGGCTCAAGGCCAACCAAAGGCTGGTCAGACTGAGAACCGAAATGCTGCGGTGATGGGCTAATCTCAGACTTTCATGGTTCAAAGATTGAATTCCGGAAGGTGTTCATAAATATATATATATATAATATTTATTCATTTAGCACGGTATATAACATAATTCCGATTGCCAGTTTTGCAAAAATTACACTCCGGTAATGAGGTAATCAAACAGGCGTGTATATGTGATCCTGTTTTTTTGCCAAGAAAATCATCAACAATGGACAAATAACAACTTTTGGAACTTTAATCATCCTCAACAAATCCTAGTCCATGTATATTTTCCAATAACACTACCTTCAATGGTCGCGCCAAACGTATCAATCAAATGTGGAGAAAATCTGGATGATATTCATTGATCTTGCAGTAATGGCCCGGAAAACAGTTATGGCCTCTGGATAAACTAACTCCATCAACTAAGCATATCTATATGTATACATGTACACCATTTAAATGAGGTTATGAACAATGATAACTGTTACTTCCTGCTTATTCAACATAGCTATGCAAACGAATTATTTGGATATGATAAACATGATGATTTACCTATTACAAATTGTGATTTTCCAGTACGTGTCCCCAATCTTGTCTGTAAAATCCTGAGCTGGCAGCTTTCAGGCACCGATCGCAGGGGATGATCCGGGGCCAGTTCCTCACCTTCGAGGCCCTGGCGTTGGGGAAAGCCACAGAAAAATGGAGATTTACCGAAGAGAAATTGGATTTCAAGATGATTTTATAGTATCATATGGTATAGCTATAGGCTATAGCTGATATTATAAGTTGGTTTACAACTAGTTTAACTCGGCTGTTTGGTCTACAGTTGGACGGTTGGCACCGAAAATAAACTATAACATCTTATAACTGCAGGGGACACCACATTGTGCCACTGGCCAGACCATGCTCAATAATTGGATAGCCCGTATTGAACCATCCACACTGGTAATTATGATACATCTGAGTCACCAGTTGTCTGAAGGTATTCCGCTCACAAGAATCGGATAGACCGGGGCAATCGAGGATGCATTTGGGATTCCTTTAGATCATCGTTTGCACTTTGCCCCAGCAAAAAAGGGCGGAAGTACGACCAAACATCGAACTTACACAGAATTTCCATGCCATTCTGGCTGTATTTGCTCGGTGATCGGCAACCAAACGCCGTCAAGGGGCTATAAAGCCGGGCCTAGCTGCTATCCCAGGATCTCAGTGATCCAATAGGAACCAATGAATGAAAGTAAGGAATAATAATATTGGCAGCAATGATTGTCCAGAATGGTGATGATGATGATGATGATGATGATTCGATGATGATGATGATGATGATGATTCGATGATTCGATGATTCGATGATTCGATGATGATGATGATGATGATGATGATGATGCTTCCCATATCACAACAGAAATTTGCAGGAGCATGACGAATTGATATCAGTGGCGGATCATCTTGCCAGCAGAACGACATGTTTTAAAACATACATTCCCTCCATTGACTTTGATCGGGTAACGAGTATGTGTGTGTATATATATATAGATGCAACTTGTCTTTTTTGTGCCCAGGCTTCCAATGGTTTGCCCTACAGCTGGAAATTCACAGCATGAACCTAGAAAACCACCAATTGGCCCAGAAACATAACTCCATAGCCGCTCCACATGGCTAAGAAGGTGGCTGCCAAAAAAAAGTGATGCCTTGCAAAATCCCATCAAGCGTGCTTTCTTTTCAAGCGTGCATATGCTGAAATCGCCTCAATGTTTATGTACCCTCTGGTAAACATACAAAAAATAATGGAAAATCACCATTTTTCATGGGTAAATCCACTATTTCAATGGCCATTTTCAATAGCTATTTTGACATAACCAGAGGGTAAATCACTGTGCAATTCTGCCCATCTCAAATCTCCAACTTCGCCTCGTAGACATCCAAGCCCGCACGGAAGCGGCCGTCCATCAACATCTGGGTCATCGTGACCTGGTCGATGATGGCACCTGAGCATCTTGCTGTGACTCTTTATGAATATATATATATATGCATGCATGTATATACAATATGTATATATAATATATATTATTATAAACTATTACAATATATTATATTATATTATATTTTACTATATTAAATAATATTGATTTATTTTATATTAAACTATATCATATTATATTTTACTATATTAAATAACATTGATTTATTTATATTAAACTATGGCATATTATATTTTACTATATTAAATAAAATTGATTTACTTTATATTAAACTAAATCATATTATATGTTATTATCTTATTTGATATGTTTATTTCATTTTAAATTATAATAATATATATATATATTATACTATATTTTAAGTAGTATTTCTTTATTATATCATTTTAGATGATATTATATTATATTATATGATACTAAATTAAGTTAAACTATATTATATGTTATTGTATTGTATATAATGTATTCTATTATGCTATATTAAATTTAATTAAATTATATTATATTATATTAAATTATGTTATATGATCTTACCTTTTATTTTATTATATTATATTATGCTATATTATATATATATATATTTATCTTATATTATATTATACTATATTATATTATAATAAAACATGTTATACTATATTAAATTATACTACAGACAGTATATTGTATTATATATACTAATAACATTACATATTATACACATTGTATACATCTGTATGAGTCTTTATGTTTTGGGGGTTCAAGAAGCAATCATAATCCGAATGGCGAATCTTAACCATCAACGATTGATCCCGTTGCTTCCCTGTGAATGTCTGTGGATCGTGGATAGCACGGGTCCAGGAACATGATATCCCACAGATATGATGCATGTGATTTTCGAAGAATTACGTATGCACAAATTCAATCAAATTCATAGTTTGAAACCCAAACTTGGCAACTTAACTTTTTTTTCCCCCTGAAATTGCTGAAGTCCAACAGGCAGAAAGAATTTCCAGTTGCATCCCTTTGCCTCACTCAAATTATGACACAGTCTTCACCCTGGCCCATGACCAGCCATACACAGACTGAGCACACGCTCCTTATAAGCTACTTCTACATGCATATGACTTTTAGGTACTTTAGTGTCTTTAAATGTACACCACAACTCACCTAATTGATCCTAATTGTATACTTGCATGTGGCAGCAGCATGGAACACAATGGCCCATGATCAGCAACCAGCACGCCTCGAGCACAGTTGATCAGAATGGAGTCGGGCCGAAGCAGCTTCAACATCCTGTCGAGGTGTCTGACAGGTCGGGAATCCACATCTAAACTTAAAGAGCAAGGGATGCCAAGTAAAACATAGTAAAACATTAGAAATCATTCGAAACATGACAGTGTCCTGAGAAACAAACAGCTACAGCATGACCTGAGCAAGGGCTTTTCTTGCATGCAGGATCATTGCACCCGAGTTGTAGTGCAATACGTTGCGCAGCATGCTTGTCATTCACAGCACATCTGTGGGGAGGTTCAACTTGCCAGGGGCATGCTGCATGCTGAAAGTTCCCGAATCCTAGGTTGGCTCACGAACATTTTATGCCTAGGCCAACGATTGGGTTCATGGTAGATACTGTACTCTGTAGTTAGATGGGTTTGCAAGTTTATAAACCAACAAACATCAACAAACATTTCATTGGGGGGCGCCCGCCCGCCAGTCATGAAACAGCGCGGCACCTTCGGTTCACCATGCCCTTTGTGGCAGGCGTCAAGTTGCAGCAAATGATGATGATGTCCTGGTGATCTCCAAGATCTCAACGGAGTTTCAAAAAGCTGTTGCTGAGTATGAAAAAAAACATCACTATCAATCATTCAAAACATGGTGATTCATGATCATATATATATACTGTGTATATATATATCAAAAATAAAACCAAGGCATTGCCGCCCATATCTAACTACATTTGCCGCCCATGATTGAATCTCTATTTCTCTCGCTCTCTTGTATGTAGTATTATTTGTGTCCGGGATATTCTCCAACCATGTAAAGTCGACACTTGTAATGAAAATGCCTTGTCCAAGTGCATATGTAATTAAACTTGTTACACTTCTCGATCCGTGTGTGTGTGTGCGTCATCCTGTTGCAAAGGCCATGCTAATCCACTCTGCATTATCGTCCCAAATGCGTGTGTATAAAATAATATATTATGTAGACGTTATATATATATATATATGTGTGTGTGTGTACTGTGTATATATATATATTTGCTATATGTATATATATATATGCTATATATATATGCTATATAATTATATATATATATACAATGATGCATGTAGAATGTAGATCATTATGTCTCTCAATCGCACAGGTGAGACCGAGATGTGGTGTCGCCCTTGAGATGCCCCCGATGCCCCCACCGAGTGCAGAAAGATGGTCGCCAGCGACTGCACGTACTCACCGCCTGCGGTCTGTGCAGGTCCCCAAAAAAAACATTGGAATTGGTGGGATTTGGTCGCGGGGCATCCATTCTGAAAGGGAATTTACATCAATTTTGCAAATCCTTCTGGTATGATCAGAACTCTCTACAGTAGCAGTGCTCCTATGCAGGCTGAAAATACTGGTTTGATGGTGAAGGGTTTAGAAATGTAAAGTCTCCACCTTTAGCCTTTAACTTAACCATGTTCCATCATTTTCCCATTTCTAACCCATTTCTTCACCTCTGGATAGGTCCACATCTCCCGAAGTTTGGTAATGCGCCCGCCCTGCCTATGGCAACGAACTTCTCATTCTTGATTGGGTCCTGAGCTGGAAAGGATATCGGTATACTGCATACCCTCCGGTAAACTAACATAACTATGGAAAATCATCATTTTCAATGGGAATATCCACTATAAATGGTCATTTTCAATAGCTATGTTAGTTTACCAGAGGGTAGATCTTCAAGTTGCCTGTTTGATTCCTTTTTGTGGGACCCGTTTGGTTTCTCCAACCAAGGTCTACGAATTCGATGCTGAGTCTGGATCGAAACCAATGATCTTGGAGACGCGAAAAGCCTGGCTTTTTGAGGGAACGTGGCGAACGAAGGGAAATCCCCGAACGAAATGGAGGTTTTAATGGGAAGATCATCTGAAAACAGGCAACTGTTCATGAAAAAGAGATGTAAAATCTGGTTCAAAGACCATGTCGAATGTCTTCAAACACATACTATGTAACTAGTGTCACTGTGGATGCCGGATGTCTTTTTCAAACATATGGAAAAAATGTGGAACATCCTCCAGTTTGGCATGATTTGTGGGGCGACTCTCCCAAAACTCCAACCCACTTTCCATTTCCAGGTTGATGCGGCAAATCTGCTATCTAAATTCCACCATCATCTTGCATATGAAACATTATCCTAGGGTCCTAGAGTAAACGAACGTAGAGGTGGAACAATTCAACAACAAGCATGTGTAGTTCATTTTCCTTGGATTTCCCTATGGTTTTTCCACATCTATGTCAGTGCACTGGTACTCAGCGACCTTGCTGATCTCGGCGACACGCAAACCAATCTCCCCCGTGCCAATGATCCTCACAGGCCAGGGGTCCGCTTGAAAACAATAGAGCACGAGTAGAGCCAACAAACCTGCCATGGTTAAAGCATGGTATCTTATATGCATTGTGATCCATCAATAATTTGTCCATTCTCATTCCCTATTCATGGGTTGATGACCTTCCTGAAATAGGGGTACTGTATTCAATGCAACTTTGGAAAAAGGATAGCAAAACGTAATCCAGCCGAAGGTAGTCCGTGTTACTTTGGTTCTGATACGACAGAACGCCCCCCCCCCCAAAAAAAATATATATATATATAAAGTTCTTGGTGGGGCTCGCACCCCTAGCCATTTACAACACTGATTTTGGGGGGGGTGGGGGTAGGAGAGGAGGGCAATCGGACGGGGCCTCAACCCCTTGGAAGCAAGCACTTGGGGTTGCATTCCACTAAGCAAGTGGCTAGTAGCCATACAATAAATAATCAAAGTTATCTGGTTTATCAGTGATAGGTTATATACCATAGCAAAATTATATAGTATAGTATAAATTATTGAACCCAATTACATAAAGATATACATATTATTATCATGGTTTCTCATGGTTTCAATATAACTCTATATATATATATAATTCTATGTAATCTATGAATATACATAAATAAATATATATATATATAATATAATATATTATCCTCATGGTTTCTCCCGGCACCAGGCTGCACATCCGCTTCCCGGATCTTCAGCGGCTGCCCGGTCCCAAAGCGGCGGCCGCAGAGTTCGTTTCCCGGGGGCCAATTCCACTTGCCAGCTCGCACGTGCCTCGCTAGACTTGCTTAACTGTTGGGTTTATGGATGTTGATGATTATGGATGTTTATGGGGAATATAACTATAGTTTTTTAAATGCATGTTAATAGGTGTTGATAGATGTTAATAGATGTTGATAGATGTTAACAGATGTTAATAGATGTTAATAAAATTTAAAAGAATTTAGATGAATTTATATAATGGGTTTATAAATATATAAACCAACTTGTAACTGTGGGACCTCACGTGCTGGAGAACATCTCGAAAATCGCCCTATCCTGTGGTTGTTTGAGCATTCAAAACTGGACCCACCACTTTCTTGGTTGCGCGTTGAACGTGAACAACAGTTGCCTGAGCTGCAAACATTTTACAACCCCCAAATGCCCACTGATGGTTGATCAATACTGTTCTGAAGTGCTCTGAAACTTTTGAGTAACCACTGCTGAACAGAAATGAACAACTTGCCACCCTTTCCATGCGAAAGGCATCAAACATGTTCATGATGATGCCCAACTTAGCTTTATCCCAAACACTCCATGTGTATATTTACCTGAAGGTTGTCATTTAGGGAATATAGTAAGTCTTGGCAGTGTGATTTTGTATGCATATATGTAAATAAATAAACCCATAAATAAACACATGTATACATATATACAAAAAGGTCACACACACACATATATTACACATATAAGACATTTATGTTATACATATTTAATATCATATAGGTATAATTTATATGTGTATATATATATATAACTTCATGCGTAAGCCTATCCTCTATATAATGTAATGACATGGGTTCTATTGAAAGCCCCGCATTTCTCAATGGGATGCCGCTGAGGTGCTGATGAGCCATTGGAATGTGTCGCAAGAGGGAGAAGATCAAGCCAAAACAAAGCTCAGCCGCCTGGGTTCAGAACTCGACCGTGCGCGGTGCCAAGTGCCAACCTTCCCCCGTTGGCTCAATTGGTTTACAACTAGAAAACTTATGCTTTATAGTGATTAATTAAAACTATGTCAATACTATATCTATATAATTATAGTTGAATGGGTGGTTAAACCAACTTATCCAACTTGTGACTGGGAAGCACCTTGGGATGGCCGGGAAGGCCGCAAGATCCCAAAAAATATCGACGGGATCTGTTCCACTGAGGCCGAGCGACACCATCTGTGGAATAGCCCGGCACATTGGCGACGGCCACCTGTTTGATACATTGGGTGCCTATGATTTGACAGTCATTTAAGAATGGCATACATCCGAAAAGTAGTGAACATTGATTTCTTAATGATGTTTACAAGATTACTTAATACCATACATGTATGTATATATGTACACATACATACATACATTACATTACATTACATTACATTGCATTGCATTACATTACATTACATTACATTACATATATATATATATATTCAATGTATAATGTACCCATTAATGATAAATATCTATACTTCGCAGAGTTCTGGTGCTTCGAGTGTCCAAGGCAGCAACCTAAGATCACCTGAGCAAACCAATAGCCAGTGGCTTGGTTTCAAAAGACCGTTGATCGGAAACCAGGTGTTTTCCCTTCAATCTTTAGCAGAACATATTCCTACACATAATTCACATAATAATATAGAGGACTGCAACTTCTCACTTCCTCCAATTCTGGGATTCAGGTTGAAAGTGGTGGCAACATGTGGCTATTAGCAGCTCGGCCCTGAAAATACTATTTTTTTTCAATGGAAACTAATCTCCCAAGCCCGAACTCAATCGCAAGGTCTTCACACACTAAACATATGGAAAATTCACCATGTTAGGCTAGGGATAAATCATCGAACTAAATGGTTCATCTATGTATGCCATAACAGCTATAGCTAACTGCCTTGGGTGTCATCAACCGTGGCTGGCTGGAAAACCCCTGAACTCAGTGGAGGTTTATAGTTCATAGCTGGGAAAGTGATCAGTCATCGGCCACTAAATGCTGGAAAGTGCTCCGCGGCTTTGCTTTCAGGGTCTGAGGGGCTCACTCCTCTTTTCTTGCAGGCCTCTAGGTCCACATGATCATAACCTGGGGTGAGTCTGGGGTCAGGGCCACCTTGGCAGAAGAAACAGAAGAAACATCTGGGTCTAAAATGAGAAGATACCATCCACATGGCTTAAACAAAACGGGAACATGATGTAATCAATGGGATCTTACGATACTTACATCATGTCCAAACAAAACCATATATGATCCTATATGATAAAGCACTTGGGGATAACCTAACCAACATTTGGAACATCTTCAGTGTGTGATTAAAAAAGATCACTGACAACGACTATTGCCAATAACACCGATTCAAAAGGAAAATAAACTGCTTGACATATGTCATTTCATGGAACATGCATATAATGACTTATAAACCACATGGTTGTTCAGTTGTTGCTTAAATGCCATCTTAGATCTTAGATTCCCTGGTAAATTGTAACGGCCCAATGCCTCTTGCTCAAACCCCTGCTTCAAAATCCCAAAGGATTGGTTGCATAATCAAAACACCACCGTTTCTCATATGTTTTGGTACACAAACAGCACGTTGCTATGGCTCAATTTCTATAAGACTCCATGTTTGAAGGCATAAATGTACTAAAATGGTCGTGGTTTAAAGTTATCCAATTTGCTGCCTTTTTGCACATGTTTGAGCCCCAAATTTCATCTTCCAATCCCATCACCGCGCCTGTGAAAGCTACAGCCACCAAGCGTAGCCGAGGTAAGGTAGCAAGCAAGGCATCATCCACGCGCCTCCCAGGCGGAGGATCATCGATCAGAAGTCCCCGAAGAAGGTTATCCCACCTAAAAATGGATGAACTAAGCATGGCTATTAACCACTTACTAACATCCTCCACGCAATTATTTTGGATTGTGTATATATATATACATATATATTTCTTGGCTCCACAACACACAGGTCCTCTTATTGCTGGTGAACCTGCAAATTCCCATGTCTTATTGATATATATATATATATAGATATAGATATAGATAAAATTAATGATTCATGATCGATTACAATGATTGTTGATCATTATCTTGGGGCTTAATCAATAAGTGTTATATAATAATGGTTAAATATGGTTAATATGCATCCATAATGGCAACAATGGGGATCTAAATCCAACCAGGTTGCATGGAGTGTTCCTGGTAGATAGAACCAGCCGCAATGGATAGACCCTCTGGTAATTCAACATAGCCATGGAAAATGATGGAAAATGGCCATGTGTACTGGCGATTGATCATCTATCAATGGGCCATGTTCCGTAGCAAACTCTTGAATTATCGGACGGCAATTTACAAGCTAATCCTAGGGATGGTTTTAGCGTGTTTTCCCATTGGGTTTACCATGGTCTACCACACAAACTTCTTAAGTCACCACTCTATGCATGGAGTGGTAGGGGGCTTGGTACATGGCCTTGCTGTTTTACAGTGTATATATATATAATATTATATATATATAGTTGTATTGTCGCAAGATCGCAGTATGCCCCGAACATTAGCATTTAAATGCATTTAACTCATGTGTTAAACAGTTATTACACTATAGTCAACTTTAGCATAAAGATGGGACATGGAGACTTACAGTACACACCCATCAACACATGGCTTTCAAAAGTCAAACATGTACATGACCACTTCCACACCGTTTGGCGATTCCACTTCCTTGCTTTCGCGAAGGCCAACAACAATCATCAGTTTTAGATCATTTCCTCGTTTTATATGGGGTAAATCCTTCAATATCCTTAATGATGCAACTGCAAACTGACAAAAAAACACAAAAAAAGGGCTGTCTTGACAAAGAGTCTTGACGTGTTAGTCCATAGGCTCCACAAATGGAAGTTGATTCCTGGGCGCCACATCTTATTTTGCGCCCTGGGCCCTTCTTTGGAAGCATAGAGTGAGGACAAAAACATACAAAAACCACAGGGCCATTTTCAAAAAAAAATGTGTCGCCATGAAAAATCACACCTTTTCCACCGTATGTTTCATCCATGTCCCTTTCCAGCGTGAAAATTCCATCATCAAAACCGGTCTTGGATGGTCTTGGCGGCCGTGTGTCACTGGCAGAAACTTCGGTTTTAGTTGGCCTCTTGACGGTGACCAAGACCGTGGCGTGTTGGAAGTCGTTCCAACTGTGATCTTCGTTGGCCCACACCACCTGTGGCGCCAACGAAGTCGAAGCCCTGTTTGACTTGTTACAACCTTTGGCATAAACATGTCATCAGAATCTTTACTTGTTTTTTTCACAAACATTTGACCTAAGAAATTTCATGAAAGTTTCATCAGGTTTCCTGGCTTGGCCCTTCCTTGGCCCGGGTCATGGTTGGCCACGTGGGTCTGCTAAGGCGGAACAAAGCAATGACAGATGAAACCCACAGGAGGTGCAAACTGGCATGGCTACAGGAAACGGGTGATATATATATATATATATATATATGTACATATGTGTGTATGTATAAACAACAAAAAATAGTTGTATAAATGATATTACATGTAAAAATAAAAAACACATATATATATATTATAATAAATGTATATATGATGTATATGTACATGTATGTGTATATATATATACATATGTGTGTGTGTATTCACATATATATTTAAATAAATCATAATAAATCTATGGTCACCGACAGAATTATGGGAAAAAAAAACGTTCAACTTAGACAGGCGGCGCCTGCGTCCGATTTTTCCATAATTGGATTTTTCCCCATAATGGTTCAAAATATCCCGGAAGTGATCCGAACCTTTTTTTTCCATAATTCCTGGAGGTGGCCATTATTTCCATAATTGATTTTTCCTGTGAAATCAGGTGGCTAGGGCAGATTGACCGGTTTTTCCATATTTTTTTTTCCATAATTAATGTTTGGGGCTCCACCTGTTGGACATGTCATGGATCCACAATTCAAACCCGTTTTTTTTTGGGGTTATGGAAAT